>LFIK01001622.1_pt1 | contig 17993 bp, 16 predicted proteins | sample 643401 | NCBI WGS metagenome assembly LFIK01 (sample SAMN03777447, study PRJNA286221) | soda lake metagenome | biome: soda lake; feature: Kulunda steppe; material: water; isolation source: sample T5-Br brine of Lake Tanatar-5 | place: Russia: Kulunda steppe | collected 2010-07
CATCCGGACAAGGTCTGTGACCGCATTTCCGATACCGTCGTCGATGCCTATCTCGCGGCGATGCCGGAAGCGCGTGTGGCGTGCGAAACCCTCGCCACGACCAACAAGGTCGTGATCGCGGGTGAGGTGCGCGGCCCCGAGGAGATCACCGCCGATTACGTCTCGCATCTCGCGCGCATGGCCATCAAGGATATCGGCTACGAGCAGGACGGCTTCCACTGGGCCAATTGCGATATCGACGTGCTGCTGCATGCGCAGTCGGCGCATATCGCCCAGGGTGTCGATTCCGGCGACGGCAAGGAAGAAGGCGCCGGCGACCAGGGCATCATGTTTGGCTATGCCTGCGACGAGACCGAGGAGCTGATGCCGGCTCCGATCGCCTTCTCGCACAAGATCCTCAAGGCCATGGCTGATGCCCGCAAGAGCGGCGAATCCAACCTGCTCGGCCCGGATTCGAAGAGCCAGGTCACGATCCGCTACGAGAACGGCAAGCCCGTCGGCGTCACCCAGATCGTCGTCTCCACCCAGCATCTCGACGAGAAGCTGACCTCGCACGACGTGCGCTCGATCGTCGAGCCCTATGTCCACAAGGCGCTTCCCGAAGGCTGGATCGGCAAGGACTGCATCTGGCACGTCAACCCGACCGGCGCCTTCGTCATCGGCGGCCCGGATGGTGATGCCGGCCTCACCGGTCGCAAGATCATCGTCGATACCTATGGCGGCGCGGCCCCGCATGGCGGCGGCGCGTTCTCCGGCAAGGATCCCACGAAGGTGGACCGTTCGGCGGCCTATGCCGCGCGCTACCTCGCCAAGAACGTGGTTGCCGCCGGTCTCGCCAAGCGCTGCACCATCCAGCTCTCCTACGCCATCGGCGTGGCCAAGCCGCTCTCGATCTATGCCGATCTGCACGGCACCGGTCAAGTCGACGAAGCCAAGCTCGAGGCGGTGCTGATGGAAGCGGTGGATCTCTCCCCGCGCGGCATCCGCACGAAGCTGGAGCTGAACCGTCCGATCTATGCCCGCACCGCGGCCTATGGCCATTTCGGCCGCGCCCCCGAAGCCGATGGCGGCTTCTCCTGGGAGCGCACCGATCTCGCCGACACGCTGAAATCGGCTTTCTGATCGGCCCCGCATGAGCGCTCCGTCCTCCGACGCGCAGGCCCCTGCGGCTGCCTTTTTCGGTCGCCGCAAGGGCAAGCGTCTGCGCCAAGCGCAGGAGGAGCGCCTTGAAACACTGTTGCCGCGCCTGCTCTTGCCGCGCGGCGACGCCCTTCTGTCCCGCGAGGATCTCGCGGGACTTTTCGGTTTCACACCCGAGGATCTCGTCCTCGAGATCGGGTTCGGCGGTGGCGAGCATCTCGCCCATCGCGCACAGGAAAGCCCCCGCACTGGCTTCATCGGCTGCGAGCCCTTCATCAACGGCATGGTCAAACTGCTCGGCGAGGTCGAGGCGCACGATCTGTGCAATATCCGGCTCTGGGACGAAGATGCCGGCCTGCTGCTGCCGCGCCTGCCGGAAGCCGCTTTCGGGCGGATCTATCTGCTCTATCCCGATCCCTGGCCGAAGCGGCGCAACCGCAAGCGCCGGTTCGTTTCACCGAACAACCTCGCCGCGATCGCCCGCTTGCTGAAGCCGGGCGGGACGTTTCATTTTGCGTCCGATATCGATGACTATGTCGGCTGGACGCTGGCGCGCGCCATGAACGAGCCGCGTCTGCGCTGGCAGGCGCAGGGGCCGGACGATTGGCGCGCGCCCTATCCCGGCTGGCCGGGGACGCGTTACGAGGCCAAGGCGATCAGGGAGGGGCGGCGCCCCTCCTATCTCACATTTACAAGGGTGTGATCGGGCCGGCTTCGGCGTGACCTGTCGCGCGGGTCGCGGCCTTGCGGCTGGCGCGTTGCTGGCTGGCCTCGCGTGCCTTGAGGAAGTGCAGGACGCGCTCCGCCGTCTTCGGCTTCAGCTTGTCGAAGGTTTCCTTCGCCTTGCGCATCATGTGCGGCGGGGCCGCCTCGTCGCCGCGCAGTTTCAGCATCAGCCGCAGCGTGGCCCAGGCCCAGTCCTGCGCCCGCGCGACCACCATCAAGAGTTCCGCGTCACCTTCGTCGAACAGCCGCTCGGATGCCTGGATCGAGAGATCCGCCATCTCGGCCACGGCGCAGACGCATTCCTCGAACTTGCCCGCAGCCGCGTAATCGGCCAGATCCTGCTCGACGAGGGGGGCCTGCGCCACGCGGGCCTCTATTTCGGCCATGGCCCTGCGATAGTCCCGGGCCCCCGGCACGATCTCCGCTTCGAGGGAGAGCGTGCCGTGCTCCAGAGCGTGGTCGAGCGCTTCCTTGCCCTCGCTCGCGGCGGAATCGTTCATCTGGACGCGGGCGCGTTCCTTGGCGATGGCCATGAGCTGGCGCAGCCGTTCGGGATCGACGTCATCGCGTTCGGCGAGCACCTTGCGCAAGGCATCGTCGGCGCGCGCCCGTTCGGCGAGCGTGGCGAAACCGTCTTCCGAAAACCGCGCGCCCGGATTGCCGGCAACCGCATGGGCGACGATGCGATCGCCGCGCTTGACCAGCACATCGGTGACCGGCTCGGTCAGCGCCCGGCGTTCGGAAATCGCGAGCATGTGCTCGCGCCCCTTGGCCAGGGCCACGGCGACGAGGTCGTCGTCGGAGAGGCGCTCGGACGACGTCAGGATCGGTCGCGCGACGGCGATCTCGTCATGGGCGAGCGAACGCACCACGCCGCGCGGCGCGTTCGGCACATCGGCGAGCCGCTCGGACAGCGCCATGCGGGCGCGTACCTCGATGGCATTGGCGAGCCTCGCGATGACGACGTCGAACAGGTCGATCTGCTCGTCGCTCAGGCGCGGGGCATCGCGCAGGAAAAGGTCGGTGACCCTTTCCAGATGGTCGTTGCGGCGCGTTCGCGATGCGTGTGCGATCGCCGATTCCAGATCCTGGATCAAAGCGTGTTCCATCTTTTCAGAATGCGGGCTCGGCTCGTCGCCGGACCCGCTCCCCTCGCGTCGAATGCGGGTCGCCGCACTCACTGGCCGTTTATCACTGTTGACCTTACGGCGGGTCGCGTATCGACCGGGTCAAGCCGATCGCTAAAATTGTCTTTATCGAAAAGATGCTCCCGATTGTCCCCGCAATTCACGGCTTTTCCAGAACGACGACCGTCTCCAGATGGGCTGTCCAGGCAAACTGGTCTACCGGCGTGACGCGGGTGATCCGGTAGCCGCTGGCTTGCAGGATCGCGAGATCGCGCGCCAGACTCTGCGGATCGCAGGAGACGTAGACGACGAGGGGCACGCGCGCGCGCGCCAGTTGCTTCGCCTGTGCCTCGCATCCGGCCCGGGGCGGGTCGAGGATCACCGCGTCGAAGCGCGAGAGCTCCGTTGACAATAACGGGCGGCGAAAGAGATCGCGGCGCTCGCAGGTGACCGGCTTGAGGCCTGGCGTCTCGCGGGCCGCGCGATCGAGCGCCGCCAGCGCCGCATCATCCGCCTCCACGGCATGGACGGCATGATTTTGCGCAATGCGCAGGCTGAACGGACCGCAGCCGGCAAAGAGATCGGCGGTTCGCTTGAGCTTGCGTTTCGTCTGCGCCAGCGCCTCCAGAATGCAGGCCCCGAGGATGTCCTCGCCAGCGTGACTGGCCTGCAGGAAGGCGCCTGGTTGTGGCAGGACGCGCGCGGGGCCCATCGGCTGCAGGGGCGGGCGGCGCATCACCACAGTCTCGCCCGCGATGGAAAGGCGGGCCAGATCGTGCTTGTCGGCAAGCGCGATCAGCTTGCCGGTCAAGGCGGGCTTCGCGGGGCGCTTGCGGCCCGGGCGCAGATCCACATCGAGCCCTTCCGCGCTCAGCGTGACATGGATATCGACCGTGGTTTCCCCTGCGGCGATCAGTGCCTGGGCGAGGGTGCCGGCGATATCCCCGGCCCCTGCGAGGCCGGGCTCCGCCACGGGGCAGGTGGAGACGGGCACCAGATCATGGCTGCGTGCGGCCATGAACCCGGTCTGCGTCGTCGCCCCGCGCGACCCGTCCTGTCGGCGGGCATGGAAGGTCAGGCGTCGCCGACCCGCACCGGCGGCAGGCAGGAGAGGATCAACGGGGGTCTCGATTCCGGCACGGGCGAGCGCGTGCTCCAGCAGCCCGCGCTTCCAGCTGGCATAGAGCGGCTGGCTCATATGCTGTGCAACGCATCCGCCACAGCGCGCAAAGACCGGACAGAACGGCGTAACCCGCTCGGGGGAGGCGGCGAGGATGGCATCCGCACCGTCGAGGCTGGCGCGATCCCCGCCCTCCCGATGCACCCGTACGCGTTCGCCCGGGAGAGCCCCTGCAATGTAAAGGGTTTCCCCCTCATGCGTGGCGATACCGTCTCCGTACGCACCGAGCCGGTCGATGCTGACGGTGAATGCAGCGAGATTATCCGGGAATGTTCCGCAGCCCTCAGTCAAGCCGTCCTCCGATCAGGAATTCCCGATTGCCGTCGCCGCCACGGATCGGCGATTCGATCAACCCGATAATGGAAAAGCCGGCTTGTGTCAGCATGGTGGTGATGACGTCGCAGACATCGTGCTGGACCTGTTCGTCACGGATGACGCCCCCCTTGCCGAGCTTGTCGCGCCCGGCCTCGAATTGCGGCTTGATCAGCAGGATCGCGCGCGCATCGCGGGCCAGCAGCGGGAGCACGGGGGGAATTACCAGGCGCAGAGAGATGAAACTGACATCAGCCACGACGAGATCAATCGGATCGGGGATCAGGGAGCGGTCGAGCTTGCGCGCATCGCATCCTTCCATCGCCGTCACGCGCGCATCGCCCGCGATCCGCGGATGCAGCTGTCCGTGCCCCACATCGACCGCGTAGACGTGTTTCGCCCCACGGCGGGTGAGCACATCGGTGAAGCCGCCCGTCGATGCGCCGAGATCGCAGGCGACGAGCCCGGTCGGGTCGATTGTGAAGGCATCCAGCGCGGCGGCGAGTTTGACGCCGCCACGCGAAACATAGGGATGGGGTCTATCGGCAGAAATCGTCGCATCGGGCTCGATCGTCTCGGATGCCTTGCGCAGTGGTGCCCCCTCCACGCTGACCAGCCCGGCCTTGATGGCACTTTGCGCCTGTGCGCGGCTTTCGAAAAAACCACGCTCGACGAGAACGAGATCGGCGCGCTTGCGGCTGGTCATGACGGGCCTTTCGGACGGTCAGCCGAATTGAGCGCGGATCATCTGCAAGCCTTCCATCAGATCGTCGAGGGTCATCCCGAACAGGGCGAGACCGCCGATCAGGGCGTAATACAGGGCCACGAGGATGATCGGTACGAGGATCCAGCCGAGGATCTCCTCCGTGATATGGCGCCGCCGCCGGCGTTGCCAGCGCCGCTCGCGCGCGGTCGGCTTTTGTGGCTGACGGGCCTGCCTGGGCGGTTGAAGGCGCGCCCCGGCCGCATCGGTGAGATCGCGGGCGCGGTCGTCTTCGACCGTCGGATGCAGGTCCGCCTGCCGGGCGCGCTGGGCCTTCGCCTCTTCCCGGCGCAGGCGCCGATTGTGCCACCAGGCCCCGGTGCGCGCCAGAAGCGCGGCGCCGAGCCCGCTTCCCATGGCGCCGACGCGCCCGGCAAAGGCGCGTGCCCGCTCACCGAAACCGGCATCCTCGGGCGCTTCGTGGACCAGCCCGTCCATGCTGCGCGGGCGGCGTTCCGGCGGGACCATTAGGGTCGGATCCGGGGCGGTCGGTGCGGGCGGGTAGCCGGCGGCGACGCGCTGGGGATGCGCCGGGACGTCATCCCGGCGAAGCTGATGCGGCTGCTGCTGATAGAGCTGTTGCAGACTGGGATGCGCGGCCCGACCCTGCGGATCGCTCCAGCCATAGGCCTGCTCGCCCGCCGCCGGTTCCTGATATCGGCGCATCACGGGATCGACGGGTATGTAGTCCGGGCCGGGGCTCGGGCGATGCGGCGCATCGACGGCATTGTCGATCGCGCCGTATTGCGGCTCGTAGGCCGGATGGTGCAGCCCGGCATGAGGATCATGCGGGCGCAATTGCGGATCCGCGAGGGGCGGGGCCGCCGGGCGGCGCGGCGGTTGCGCCGGGGGCGGGGCGGGCGGTTGCTGCGGGGGTGGTTGTTGCAAGTTCGGTTGTTGTGGGGGCGGTTGTTGACGCGGAGGCTGCCGCATCTGCTGGCTTGCCTGCTGTGCAGCGCCAGGATGTCCGTAACCGGGCGGTTGCTGCCTTTGCCCTGCCGGGTGCTGATACGAAGCGTCCGGCGCGGGGGGCGCCGGACGACGATTGTCGGATGAGGAGGTCATGCGCGCACCAGTGGCACCTTGGGAACCGTCCGGACGCCGCCTCCGCCGCCGTCACCGCCCGGCTTGTCGCCGGAACCGGAGCCGGATTTGCGTGCGGCCTTGCGCGGCGCAGCCTTTTTCCGGCGCGGCTTCTTCGGTTTGGGCGGGGCTTCCTTGCGGGGCTTCAGCGGGCCCTCCGGAAATTCGAAATCGAGCTTCGACTGCCCGTCCTCGTCCTGCACCACGACGACCCGGACGGCGCCGCCGCCTTTCAGCTTGCCGAACAGCACGATATCCGCCAGCGGCGTCTTGATCGCCTGCTGGATCACGCGGCCCATCGGGCGTGCGCCCATGGTCGGATCGTAGCCGCGCTCGACCAGCCAGTCGCGCGCCTCGTCGGAGAGCTCGATCACGATATTGCGGTCGGCGAGCTGCGCCTCAAGCTGCATCACGAACTTGTCCACCACGCGGTAGATCGTCTCGCGGGGCAGGGCACCGAAGGAGATCACCGCATCGAGGCGGTTGCGGAATTCCGGCGTGAACAGCTTGTTGATCGCTTCCGTATCGTCGCCCTCGCGCCGGGTGCGGGTGAAGCCGTAGGCCTGCTTGGCCAGATCGGCGGCGCCGGCATTCGAGGTCATGATCAGAATGACGTTGCGGAAATCAATCTGCTTGCCGTTGTGATCCGTCAGTTTGCCGTGATCCATGATCTGCAGCAGGATGTTGAACAGCTCCGGATGCGCCTTCTCGATTTCGTCGAGCAGCAGCACGCAATGGGGATGCTGATCGACGCCGTCGGTCAGAAGCCCGCCCTGGTCGAAGCCGACATAGCCGGGCGGCGCACCGATCAGCCGGCTGACCGTGTGACGCTCCATATATTCCGACATGTCGAAACGCAGGAGTTCGACACCAAGCGATGAGGCGAGCTGGCGCGCCACCTCGGTCTTGCCGACACCCGTCGGGCCGGCGAAGAGATAGGAGCCGATCGGCTTTTCCGGTTCGCGCAGGCCCGCACGGGCGAGCTTGATCGCTGCGGAGAGGGCGGTGATCGCCGCATCCTGACCATAGACCACCGATTTCAGTTCGTTTTCCAGATTGGCGAGCACCTCGGCATCGTCCTTGGAGACCGATTTCGGCGGGATCCGGGCCATGGTCGCGATGGTCGCCTCGATCTCCTTGATGCCGATGGTCTTGCGCCGCTTGTTCTCGGGCAGCAGCATCTGCGAGGCGCCGGTCTCGTCGAGCACGTCGATCGCCTTGTCGGGGAGCTTGCGGTCGTTGATGTAGCGCGCCGAGAGCTCCACCGCCGCCTTCACGGCGTCGTTGGAGTAACGCAGGCCGTGGAACTCTTCATAATAGGGTTTGAGCCCCTTCATGATCTCGATCGAATCCTCGATCGAGGGCTCGTTGACGTCGATCTTCTGGAAGCGCCGCACCAGGGCGCGGTCCTTCTCGAAATGCTGGCGGTATTCCTTGTAGGTGGTCGAGCCGATGCAGCGCAGCGTGCCCTGGGCCAGGGCCGGCTTGAGCAGGTTCGACGCGTCCATGGCGCCGCCGGAAGTGGCGCCGGCGCCGATCACGGTGTGGATCTCGTCGATGAACATCACCGCCTTGGGATGCGCCTCGATCTCCTTGACGACCTGCTTCAGGCGTTCCTCGAAATCACCGCGATAGCGCGTCCCCGCGAGCAGGGCGCCCATATCGAGGGAGAACACGGTGGTGCCGACCAGGACATCGGGCACCTCGCCCTCGTTGATCTTGCGCGCCAGCCCCTCGGCGATGGCGGTCTTGCCGACGCCGGGATCGCCGACGAGCAGGGGATTGTTCTTCTGGCGGCGGCATAGCACCTGGATGGTGCGGCGCACCTCGCCCTCGCGCCCGATCAACGGATCGATCCGGCCCTGCTTCGCCTTCTTGTTGAGGTCGATGCAATAGGCTTCGAGCGCATCCGCCTTCTTCTTCTGGCGTTCGCCGCCTTCCTCGCTGGCGGGGCGCTCGGTCGATTCCTCCTCGGCTCCGCGCGGCGTGCGCGTCTCGCTGGCGCCGGGGCGCTTGGCGATGCCGTGGCTGATGTAGTTGACCGCGTCGTAGCGGGTCATGTCCTGCTCTTGCAGGAAGTAGGCGGCATGGCTCTCGCGCTCGGCGAAGATCGCGACCAGCACGTTGGCGCCGGTTACTTCCTCGCGGCCCGAGGATTGCACATGGATCACGGCGCGCTGGATCACCCGCTGGAACCCGGCCGTCGGCTTGGCGTCGTGGGGCGCCTCGGTCGCGAGATTGGCCAGTTCGTTGTCGACATATTCCACCAGATTGTTCTTCAGGATGTCGACATCGACGTTACAGGCCCGCATCACGGCGGCTGCGTCCGGATCCTCGATCAGCGCGAGGAGAAGATGCTCCAGGGTCGCATATTCGTGGCGTCTCTCGCCGGCGAGGGCGAGAGCCCGGTGGAGCGATTGTTCGAGGGAGCGTGAAAAGCTCGGCAAGGCAGGCCTCTGATGTTGTCGTGAGGGATCGGGTGGCGCGTGCTGTTCTCCGGTATCAGACTCGATGCATACTCAGTTCTTTTCCATCACGCATTGCAGCGGATGCTGGTGCTTGCGGGCGAAATCCATCACCTGGGTCACCTTGGTTTCCGCCACCTCGTAAGTGAACACGCCGCACTCGCCCACACCATTGTGGTGCACATGCAGCATGATCCGGGTCGCATCCTCGCGCGTCTTGTTGAAGAAGCGCTCGAGGACATGAATCACGAATTCCATTGGCGTGTAGTCGTCATTCAGAATCAGCACGCGATAAAGGCTCGGCCTCTTGGTCCGGGGCTTCGTCTTGGTGACGACACCCGTACCCGAGCGGCCATCTTCGTCCTCGCCCGGTCCGCGCGGGCCGCTTGCCTGCAGCGCGCCCTTTCCGGCGGCGATCGGATGTGAATTCGGCGCCCGCATCATCGTTGACGGCTTGCACTCCAGTTGAACTCTCGTTGCCCCCACGGAGCAATGATGAAACGATCCCGTCGCAGGATCAATCCCATTGATCCCGTAATGTAGAGGCGCATGACCCGCTTCGCCAGACCTGCCGCTGCGACAGGCGCGCACGTTTCGCGGCTACGCCCTTCCCGATCATGCCCGCCGGACCCGCTCACGGTAGAGCAGGTAAAGGCCCGAGGCGATCACCACCCCGGCCCCGATCAGGGTCCAGAGGTCGGGCAGATCGCCGAAAACCACGAATCCGAGCAGCAGCATCCAGATGATCTGGCTATAGATGAAGGGCGCTAGAACCGGCGCGGGCGCGCGGGCATGGGCGAGAATCAACAGCCAGTGCCCGAATCCGCCGAAGAATCCCACGGCGATCAGCAACCCCCAGATCAGGCCCGATTCCGGCGTGCTCCAGACGAAGGGCAGCACCGGCGTCATCAGCGCCACGCCGGCGAGGCCGCTATAGACCATCGTCGTGCGTGACGAATCAGTTGCGGCCAGCATCCGCGTCGTGATCCCGTAGAGCGCGTAACAGACGGCGCCCGCGACGGAGAGCAGGGCGGCGGGATGCATGCCGCCGAAGCCCGGTCGCGTGACGATCAGCACACCCAGAAACCCGACCCCGATCGCGATCATGCGGCGCGGCCCCGCCCATTCCCCGAGAATCGGCCCGGCGAGCAGGGCCACGAGGAAAGGCGTGGCGAAGAGGATCGAGATCGTCTCCGCCAGTTGCAGGTAGAGCAGCGCGAAGAAGTTCAGCACCGTCGAACCGAGTAGCAGAATCGAGCGCAGCACCTGCAGGGTCAGCCGGTTGGTGCGCATCACCCCCGGCGTGGTGAGGCGGTTGACGAAGAGCGAGACCAGCACGACGCTCACCGTATAGCGCGCCCACACCGTCTGGAGCGGATCGACGCCCTGCTGCCCGAGCCATTTCGCCGTCGCGTCGAGGCAGGAGAAGCAGGCGAGCGCCCCGCTCATCAGGCCGATGGCGATCAGACGCGTCCGGCGCCCGGCAGGATCGAGCGGGCCATCCACCAGTAGCGAGGGCGCGGCTTTCGCCGCAGGAGGCGGGTCTTTGGGGCGGGTCATGGCGTCGGGGCGGTTCATGGCGTCAGCATAGGCGGGAACGCCACACGGGTGGAGGGCGATTGCACCAAGACGGGGATCGCATCCGGGCAAGGTGACGGCTAGGCTGCGCGCCTGATCGCGAGGCACGAAGAAATGGGCAGCAAGCGATAATCGCGCAGCGACGCACAGGAGCGACGATGACGAACCCGCCCGCATATGCTCTCGAACCCGCCGATGCCGCCGCGCGCCGATCGGCGAGGCCGGTGATCTGCTACCCCGCCGATATACCTGCCGTCGCCGCCGACATGGCCATGCTCGCCCGGGCGCGCGAAACCCTGCGGCCGGTCTCCCGCATGCGCGTGCCGCCGCGCGAGGCCGGCTGTTTCGAGGTGCCCGCCGGACATTTCTTCCGGATTCACAGCGTCGAGGGCGCGCAGGTCGGCGATCTGAACCTGTTCAACCTGCATGACCGCGCCGAGCGCTTCTATTCCGGCAAGACCCGCGCGCTGCACGGCACGCATGTGGGGCTCGGCGACAGGCTCTGGTCCTGCCTGCCCTGGTTGCGGCCGATGGCGACGATCACCCATGACACGCTCGGCTGGTACGGGATCGACGCGGATGGCGGTGCGGTGCACGACGTCATCGGCACGCGCTGTGACCCCCATACCAACCGGCTCCTGAACGGGGTGGATTACCACCATTGCTGCCATTCGAACCTGGTGCGGGCCCTGTGCGGCCATACCGGTATCGCCCCGGCGCGGGCCGAGCAGGAGGTGCATGACGTGCTCAACGTCTTCATGTGCACGGGCTTCACCCGCGACAGCGGACGCTATTTCATGAAGGCGAGCCCGGTCCGGCCCGGCGACTTCCTCGAATGCTTCGCCGAGATCGATCTTCTGGGGGTTCTGTCGGCCTGCCCGGGCGGCGACTGCTCGGCGACGCATTCGAGCGACAGCGCAGCCTGCCACCCGCTCGACGTCGAGATCCTCAGCCCCGCGCCGGAAGCTCTCGAAGGCTGGCAGCCGCCGGCGTCCTCCGGCTACGATCGCAGCCATGGCCTGTAGGGGGCGCCGCGTGACCGCGCTCAGATGGAGCCGAAATCGCCGCCGCGGCCTCGGCCCGCTGCGAAGCGACCGGCGCCGTTGACGGCTTCTTCGCGCAGGGGGACGTCGCCGTCGATGCCCTCACGCGCGAGGGCCTGCGCCATGGTTTCGCTCCATTGCGCACGGGTCGAGGCGCGGTCGGCGCGTAGGCATATCTGCGGGAAGCGGGCGATCTCCGCGGCGAGAGCGCAGGCGGCGTCGAGAGCCTCGCCGGCGGGCACCACGCGGTTGGCGAGGCCGAAGGCGAGGGCTTCGCGGGCATCCACCGGGCGTCCGGTGAGGATCATGTCCATGGCCCGGCTCTCGCCGATCAGGCGCGGCAGCCGGATCGTGCCGCCATCGATCAGAGGGACGCCCCAGCGCCGGCAATAAACGCCGAAGATCGCCGTTTCGGAGGCGACGCGCATGTCGCACCACAGGGCGAGTTCGAGCCCACCCGCCACGGCATGGCCTTCCACTGCCGCGATGACGGGTTTGGAGGGGACCCGGCGCGTCGGCCCCATCATGCCCTCGCCGCGCGGATCATGGCTGATGCCGCCACCCGACAGGGCCTTGAGATCGAAGCCCGCGCAGAAATGCCCGTCAGCGCCCGCAAGGACTGCGACGGCGCTCTCCGGATCCGCCTCGAAAGCGGTCACGGCCTCCAGCAGTTCGGAGGCGGTCTGCGGATCGACCGCGTTGCGCGCCTGCGGGCGATCGATGATGATCTGCGTCACCGCGCCCGCGCGCGAGGTTTTGACATTTTTCATGATTGCATCCTCCCCTTGGGACCGCGCCACCGGGATTGTCCGGGCGCGTCGCGGATCAAACCGCGTTCGATATGTTCCGGCAACGCGCTTTGCCCGATGCATGCGCCATGAGGTTGCGGGTCGTTTGGTGACGCAGGGGAGCGGTCGATCCAGGACCTGGCCGCCTCTGACATCGCCAGATGCCGGGCAAAAACAATCTTGGCGTGTTTTTCTTCCGCGTAGGGGTTGCTATTATCCGTTTGTACACGTTTATATTTGCATCATGCACGTGCTGGTGCATATTGCCCGGAGCCGCCCTCGGGGAAGGCGGTTGATGGGCGCCCGGTATCGGTGCCGCATTGCGGGTCTTGTTTTCGAGCGGAGGGCTTTCGGTGTCTTACATGGATAATGTGAATACGATTTCGAGAACGGGGGCGAATGCCGCAGAGGATGCGGCGGACGGCAAGGAATACCTGATCAGCGATCTCTCGCGTGAATTCGGTGTGACCTTGCGCGCGTTGCGCTTCTACGAGGATCGCGGCCTGCTCGCCCCCAAGCGCATCGGCACGATGCGGATCTACAGCCCCAAGGATCGCGAGCGACTCACCGTGATTCTCAAGGGCAAGCAACTCGGCTTCACCCTGGCCGAGATCCAGGAAATGCTGACGCCGGTCGAGCAGGGCGGCAAGGGCGGCATCGATCTCAAGTTGTCGCTCGGCAAGGTCGATGATCAGATCAAGCACCTCGAGAGCCAGCGCGCGGAGATCGATGTCGCGATCGCCGAATTGCAGGCGACCCGCCAGCGTCTGCTCGACGAGGCCTGATCCGGGCAGATCCTGACAAAGTCCGGGCCGGACCGACCGGCCCGTGGGTTCCTCGCGTTTTGGCTCGCGCGAATCACGCGCGGTGTCGTGGGCAGGACGTTGCGGAATGCGGATTGCCCGCTGCCCCTGGGGCAGTTTGCCCGCCATCGAGGCATCGTCGTGGTCTGCTGCCCATAAATGCATCTGCCCAAACTTGCTGATTGACCCGGATGCCGCCTCCCGCTTGGATAGGGCATCATGCAAGCAAAGGGAGATATCTCGTGGCCTGGTACTCGAAAACCTGGACCTTCTTCGATGGTGATTGGCATGAGGGCAACCCGCCGATCATCGGGCCGCGCAGCCATGCGAGCTGGCTCGGGTCCTCGGTCTTCGACGGCGCCCGCATCTTCGAGGGTGTCGCCCCTGATCTCGATCTGCATCTCGCGCGCGTGAACCGCTCCTGCGAGGCGCTCGGCATGAATCCGACCATGGATCCGCAGACGATGATCGATCTGACCTTCGAGGGTATCAAGAAGTTCGATCCCGGTACGGCGCTCTACGTCAAGCCGATGTATTGGGGGGAAGGCGAGGGGCTCGGCACGATTTCGCCCGACCCCGATTCGGTCGGTTTCGCCCTGACCCTGTTCGAGGCGCCGATGCATGCGCCGCAGGGTATCGCCGTCACGCAGGCCGCCTATCGCCGGCCCACCATGGAGACGATGCCGACGGATGCCAAGGCCGGCGGGCTCTACCCCAACAATGCCCGCATCCTGCGCGAGGCGAAGTCGCGCGGCTTCGACAACGCCATCGTGACCGACATGCTGGGCAACGTGGCCGAGACGGCCACCGCCAACATCTTCATGGTCAAGGACGGCGCCGTGCACACGCCGATTCCCAACGGGACTTTCCTGAACGGCATTACCCGGCAGAGGGTCATCTCGCTGCTGCGCGATGCCGGGGAGACGGTGGTCGAGGGCGTGTTGCGCTACGAGCATTTCCTGGAGGCAGACGAGATCTTCACGACGGGCAATTACATGAAAGTCATGCCCGTGACGCGCATCGACGATCGCACGCTGCAGCCCGGGCCGATTTTCAAGAAGGCCCGGGAATTGTACTGGGATTTCGCGCATTCGCGCCATTGAGGCGCGTGGCGGATCAACCGCCGTCGCGGGTGCTCGTCCCCAGCAGGCTATAGGCGGGGCAGCGGCTCGCGATGGCGGTCGCGATCAGGACCAGCCCGAGCCAGCCGATCCAGTTGAAACCGGTTCCCGGCAGGATCCAGCCCAGGGCGAAGGCGATCAGGACGACTCCGAGAACGATCCGGATCGTCCGGTCGATGGTTCCGACATTGGGGGGCATGGCAAGCTCCTGTTCGACCAGCCATACGCTCTCTCACGGCAAGACCGCGCCGGGGCGGGGTCGATGCCGGCACGAAGACCGCAAGGCATCACAAGCTGGACAACGCCCGTGCAAGCGTGACGGTTCCCGTCCGCGATCACTGGCGGTCTGACCGCCGACCCGCTTGATGCCGGCGCTGCGACGGGCTAAGCCTGCATCATGACGACGATCCCGCAACAGCGCACTGCGCTCTATACCGGTTCCTTCGACCCCGTGACCAACGGGCATCTCGACGTGATCGCGCAGGGTGCGCGTCTCGTCGATCGCGTCATTCTCGCGATCGGCGTGCATCCCGGCAAGACGCCGCTCTTCGCGGTGGAGGAAAAGGCGCGGCTGCTCGAGGCGGTCTGCGCCCCGATCGCGCAGCGTGAAAACGTGACGATCGGTGTCGTGACCTTCGATGACCTGGCGGTGGATGCGGCACGGCGCGAGGGGGCCGGGCTGATCCTGCGCGGTCTTCGCGATGGCTCGGATCTCGATTACGAGATGCAGATGGCCGGGATGAACGCGGCCATGGCGCCGGAGGTCCAGACCGTGTTTCTGCCTGCCTCACCGGGCGTGCGTCACATCACCGCCACGCTGGTGCGCCAGATCGCCCGGATGGGCGGCGACGTCTCGCCCTTCGCACCCGAGCCGGTGGTCGCCGCGCTGCGGGAAAAATTCTCCTGAAACACATGCTGGAGCATGTTTGCTCCGCGAAAGAGAGCATGAGCATGAAAGCACTGGTTCTCGCCCTGTCCCTCGCCTTTGCCGGGATCTCCTTTGCACAGGCCCAGGATGTCGATCCCGACAACACGCTGGTGATGCAGACGCCCCACGGCGAAGTCGTGATTGCCCTGCGCCCCGATCTCGCGCCGCTCCATGCCGAGCGCCTCGTGACGCTGACCCGCGATGAATTCTATGACGGCGTGCCCTTCCACCGCGTCATCCCCGGCTTCATGGCGCAGACGGGCGATCCGACCGGGACGGGGCGGGGCGGCTCCGAACTGCCGGATCTGCCGGCGGAGTTCTCCGACCTTCCGTTCGAACGCGGGACTGTCGGTATGGCGCGGGCACAGAACCCGAACTCCGCCAACAGCCAGTTCTTCATCGTCTATGACCGCGCGACCTGGCTCGACGGCGATTACACATTGATCGGCGAGGTGGTCAGCGGCATGGAAGCCGTCGATGCCATCAAGCCGGGCGAGGGCTCGGGCGGCATGGTCCGTGACCCCGACACCATCATCACCATGCGCGTTCTGGCGGACACGCAGTAAAAACCGGCACAGAATCGAGAAAGGAACCATCGACATGTCCGATGCGGAAAACACCATCATCATGGAGACAACCAAAGGGCGTGTCGTGATCGCACTCCGCCCGGATCTCGCGCCCGGCCATGTGGAGCGCATCAAGACCCTGTCGCGGCAGGGATTTTACGACAATGTGCCGTTCCACCGGGTGATCGACGGATTCATGGCCCAGACGGGCGATCCGACCGGGACCGGCACCGGCGGTTCGGACCTCCCCGATCTGCGGGCCGAGTTCAACGACGAGCCGCATGTGCGTGGCGTCTGCTCGATGGCGCGCACCCAGGCGCCGCATTCGGCCAACAGCCAGTTCTTCATCTGCTTCGGTGATACGCGTTTCCTCGACAAGCAATACACGGTCTGGGGCAAGGTCACCGAGGGCATGGAGAATGTCGATCAGATCAAGCGCGGCGAGCCCGTCCAGGATCCCGACCGCATCGTCAGCATGCGGGTCGCCGCCGATCTCGGCTGAGCCTGGCGACGACGCGTGACGAACCTGAGAACCGCCCCACGGGGCGGTTTTTTTCATGCATCTGGCGGCAATAGCATGATGCTTTTCGGCAGGACGCAATCCGGCTGGTTGCCTTGGCTTTCCCCTGCTGCTCGCCTGCAACGCCCTGTGAAAAACCCGTCCCCTGCGACACATCCGACGCCACATTGTTGACAAAGATCAAGGCGGCGGGGTGCCATCCCTGCTGAAACTGCCGCGAACGCCCGAATCCCGTCGGGCGGAGCCAGTTATCGGCAAACAGTTCAGGGGATTGAAGATGGCCTCAATCGGCGCGTCACCGGTCGGATCCGGCAAGCGCATGACCATCGGTGAAGGGGGTACGGCGGTCGCTTTGGCGGCTTTGGCGCTGTTTTCCATCATCGTGGCGGCGAATGCGTGGGAAGCGGAATATGCCTTCCACGCCTATCTTTTTGCGGCGGCGAGCATCGCGTCGGTGTTCGCGATCATCAACCGTTATTACGATCGCCCGGCGGAGCTCCCTCCGCAGGAGATCGACGGCAAGCCCAATTACAATATGGGTCCCGTGAAATTTGCCGTCGTCGCGGCGATGTTCTGGGGGATTGCCGGTTTCACGGTCGGTGTTCTGATCGCCTTCCAGCTCGCCTATCCGGTCCTGAACTTCGATCTGCCCTGGACGAATTTCGGGCGCATGCGCCCGCTGCACACCTCTGCGGTGATCTTCGCCTTCGGTGGCAACGTGCTGATCGCGACCGCGTTCTATGTCGTGCAGCGCACCTCGCGCGCGCGTCTGGCCGGCGACATCGCCCCCTGGTTCGTGGTGCTGGGCTACAACTTCTTCATCCTGATCGCCGGCACGGGCTATCTGCTGGGCATCACCCAGTCGAAGGAATATGCCGAGCCGGAATGGTATGCTGACCTTTTCCTGACCGTGGTCTGGGTCACCTTCTTCCTCGTCTTCATGGCGACGCTGTGGAAGCGCAAGGAGCCGCATATCTACGTGGCGAACTGGTTCTTCCTCGCCTTCATCGTGACGATTGCGGTGCTGCATCTGGGCAACAATGCCGCCGTGCCGCTCTCGATCTTCTCCTACAAGTCCTACATCGTCTGGTCGGGCGTGCAGGATGCGATGGTGCAATGGTGGTACGGCCATAACGCGGTCGGCTTCTTCCTGACCGCCGGCTTCCTCGCGATCATGTACTACTTCGTGCCCAAGCGCGCGGAGCGGCCGGTCTATTCCTACCGGCTCTCGATCATCCACTTCTGGGCGCTGATCTTCCTCTATATCTGGGCGGGCCCGCACCACCTGCATTACACCGCCCTGCCGGACTGGGCGCAGACGCTGGGCATGGTCTTCTCGATCATGCTGTGGATGCCCTCCTGGGGTGGCATGATCAACGGTCTGATGACGCTCTCGGGTGCCTGGGACAAGCTGCGCACGGACCCCGTGCTGCGCATGATGGTCGTCTCCGTGGCCTTCTACGGCATGTCGACCTTCGAGGGGCCGATGATGTCGATCAAGGTCGTCAACTCGCTCTCGCATTATACCGACTGGACCGTCGGCCACGTGCATTCGGGTGCGCTCGGCTGGGTGGCCTATATCTCCTTCGGGGCGATCTACTGCCTGGTTCCCTGGCTGTGGAAGCGTGAGGGGCTGTATTCGCTCAAGCTGGTCAACTGGCACTTCTGGATCTCGACGCTGGGCATCGTTCTCTACATCACCTCGATGTGGGTGGCGGGGATCATGCAGGGCCTGATGTGGCGCGCCTATACCAGCCTCGGCTTCCTCGAATATTCCTTCATCGAGACCTCCGACGCGATGCATCCCTACTACGTGATCCGCGCGATCGGCGGCGTGCTCTTCCTCGTGG
>LFIK01001623.1_pt1 | contig 17985 bp, 17 predicted proteins | sample 643401 | NCBI WGS metagenome assembly LFIK01 (sample SAMN03777447, study PRJNA286221) | soda lake metagenome | biome: soda lake; feature: Kulunda steppe; material: water; isolation source: sample T5-Br brine of Lake Tanatar-5 | place: Russia: Kulunda steppe | collected 2010-07
TCGCCCAGGCGCGGGCCCTGGGCGACCGCCTGCTGGTCGCCGTGAACGACGATGCATCCGTGCGCCACCTGAAGGGCGAGGCGCGTCCAGTCAATCCGCTGGATCAGCGCATGGCCGTGCTGGCGGCTCTGGGGGCCGTCGACTGGGTGGTCCCCTTCGGCGAGGACACACCAGCGGACCTGATCGCCGAGGCCCTGCCGGACGTACTGGTCAAGGGCGGCGACTACCGCCCGGAGGACATCGCCGGCTTTGATGCCGTGACGGCTAACGGCGGTCGCGTCGAGGTGCTGGAATTCCTCGACGGCTGCTCGACCAGCGCCGTCATGGAGCGTGTTCGCGCGAAACCGCGCTCAGTAGATCGCTGACTTTCTTCCACTCCCGCTCAGCCGCCCGCTGAAGTTGCGGTGAGTCCGGCAGACCGAAGCGTAGCCCCTGTGCATTCAGTAGCCAGATGTGGGTTCCGTCCCAGCCAAGCTCTTCGGTCGATCCGATGGGCTGATGGAGGCCTGCCCTGGCGAGTTGTTGCAGCGCAATGCTCGCCTGTTCAAGCGTGGTCTCCTTCGTCTCGGTGTTCATTTCGCGACTGATTCGATCCAGGGTTTGCAACCCAGCGGGCCATCGCTGGATCAGCCAGGCGTGCCCGTCGCTGGACCAGCTGATGGCCAGTGGTCGCGGGGTGGGCATCCCCAGGCGCATTAGGACCAGCGCGTGCCGCCAGGTGCGAAGGGCCGCCTGGCGCGTGATCCAGGGTCGCAAGAGCCCGGGCAGTGGACCTGGCGGCAGGTCGATGCGACGGGCGCCAATTGTTTCGGCGTCCTGGTAGCCCTCGGTCGTCCCGTTCTCGTGCAGGGCCCGGGCGAGCGCGACCGCTCGATCCGACTTCAGGTGACGTCGGTCGCGAATGATGTGGATCGCCTGGTGTCGGGTGCGGGGGTAATGCTTCCACCCGCGTGCGGCGCGAGCGGCCACGCGGCGGGCCTGCCGCAATCGTGCCCGGCGCAGGTCCTGCAAAAAGGCATGACCGTCCGCTTGCGAACAGGGCCAGCCACGCAGCTGGCAGTAGAGGGTGTAGCCTTCCACAGCCTCCGCTTCCGGCAGTCGTGACTTGGAGGCATACAGGCGCAGCAGATGGTGGCGCGCCTGGCGCCGATCGAGAGGGTGACGTTGACGCCGGACGCGGTCCCCGTCGATGGCGTAGAGCCGGCCCTCCCGGGGAATGAAATTCAGCCAGTTGAGATCGTGCTGGCGCAGGCCTGCCTGATGGTGTTCCGCCAGGGTCTGTAGCAAACGCTGGTGCAGGTCGCTGGACAATGTCTCGGTCTGCGGGGGCCACGGTTCGTCGGCCTCCACCCAGTCCAGGACACACAACCAGGCGGATAATCCGCTCTCGAATCCGGCGTAGTGCAGGCGGGGCGCGGGAACGCCCGCCGTCTCCAGGGCTCGGGCGCCGCGTACTCCGCGCCGCCATTCCGGCCACTGACGAACGCGTCCCAGGTAGAACTTGGCCACGACCGGTCCCGCACCCTCCAGCGTGGCGCGGAAGATCAGGCGCTTCCCGGCGTACTCGTGCACGACCTGATCCAGGTTTAGGGTGGCCCCGTTGGTCAGGGCCAGACGCTGTCCGGGGGAAGGTGGTCCCGGCATGGACTAAGCGGTCCGGTCGTCGGGCGGGTCAAAGGTATAACCCAGGATGTCGAGGTCGCGACGGTAGTGCTCGGCGACCATCTCGGCCAGGGTGTCGTCGTAGTACGTGCGGTAGTCCTCGCGTTCGCGGGCCTTGCGCAGGTGGGGGAGATGGGGCGTGGAGATGCCGATGCGCTGACAGATGGTGTCGAAGTCCCGCTCAAGGCTTTCGTAGCGGCCGATGAAGTCCACGATCACGCGGCCCTGCAGGTCGACGATGTATTCGTGCTGCAGCTCGGCCGAGGTATCCAGCATGTAGTCGTAGGGCCGTTCCGGATCGAACTTCAGCCGCAGGAAGTCACCGAAATTGTCTACCCCACGCAGGACCTCCGGTTTCTCCCGTCGGATGTGATGATAGGAACTTACTTGCAGGTCCCAGGGGTTGCGCACGATTGCGCACTTGAACAGATCGCGATAGACCGGTTCGGGCAGCATCTCCTTGGCCGCGATCGCCTTGGCGTGGCGCGGGAATTTCAGGCCCAGCTTGTGGCGCGGCCGGGTCAGCTGGCTCACTTGACTGGCCAGCCAAAGGGGCACGCTGTACCACCCACCCCACCGGTACGGACGCAACGCCGCCCGGATGCTGGTTCCGCCGGTCTTGGCGATGTGGATGAACAGGAAGTTCTTCCGATACGAGATCAGCATGCGGTCAGGGTTCTCTGGTTTTACGGGGCTCGATACCGAGTACTTGAAGGTATCGTTGCGCGCTGGATTCGATAGTGTAATCAGAGACGGCGCGGCGGAGTTGGTCACCCGGGGTCGGGTGGTCCAGTGCCTGGACGATACCCGCTGCCAGCGCCTCCGGGTCCGCGACCGGTACCAAGGGACCATGGCGCCCGCCGTCGAGGATCGTTCGCGGCCCGCTCGGGCAGTCGGTTGCCACCACGGGCGTACCGAGCGCCATCGCCTCCACCAGTACGTTCGGCGCACCCTCGAAACGTGAGGAGAGCGCGAACGCCGCGGCACGACGCATGAATGCGTAGGGGTTATCGTGAAACCCCGGAAGGTCGATATCGCGCTCGACGCCGAGGTCCCGGGCCCATTGTTCCAGACGGGTCCGCTCCGTCCCCTCGCCAAGGATGATCAGGCGAACCACGCGGCTTTCCCGGACGCGCGCGAAGGCCTTGATCAGGGTTGCGAAATCTTTTTGTGGTCGCAACCGCCCGGCGGCGACGATAACGGGAATCGGATCCGCGTCGGTCGCGTCGAGCCAGGGATGCCCCGGTGTTTCATCGGCTTGCCTGTACATAGCCGGGCTGATGGTCGGGTTGGCGATGACCTCGAACCGGTCCCGAGGGAGCTGCGCGATTGTGGCCAGATCGTCCGCGACCGCCGGTGCCACCGTGATGATGGCATCCGCCCACGGATACAACCAGCGAACGGGCAGGTAGCGAGCGCTCCTTTGCAACCATGACTTGCCGGCCAGCGACCCGCTCAGGTGCATTCCCATACGCAGCACCACGCGCGTGGGCACGCGGGCGAAACGGCGGCCAAGCAATGCCACCCGTCCCGCACGATCCTTGGCCGCGAGTAACGCGTCTGGTCGCGCGTCGTGCAGGTACCGGTACACGGCCGGCAGCGCCAGTAGAGAGGTGCGCGCATGCAGGCGAATCACGTTGACGCCCTCGGGGATCTCCCGTACGTGACCCCCTCGTGCCTTCAGTAGTAGCAAGTCGACTGTTACGCCGGCGTCCACGAAGCCACGCAACAGGTTGTTCATCATTTTTTCGACCCCGCCATCGCCAGTGTAGGCAATCAGCACGGCCAAACGGTCAGCTGCCATCGCCGCGTCTCGCTTTGCGGTAGGCGGATAGGAGATCGGGCCATCCGGCAGCCCCTCGCTTCCGCGTTTCGGGCCATTTGTCGAGCGAGCGGCGCAAGCGTTCCAGATTGCCTTGCAGCCCTCGCTGCACGTTGAGACGGCCCCGGTCCCAGTCAATGAGCCAGACCTTCCCGGATCGCTGGACCAGGATGTTCCGAACATTGAGATCGGCGTGCCAGGCACCGAACTGGTGGAACCTGGCCAGGGTCGCGCCGACATCGTGCCACAGGGTTGGGGTGTCCTTTTGTTGCTGGATCCATTCATCGAGCGGCGTCGCATCCGGCACTGTGGCGGTGACCAGATCCCCCGAATAGACCAGTCCGTGACGGATGATCCGGGCCGCGACGGGCCGTGGAACCGGCAGTCCCTGCTCGTAGAGGGTCCGGGTCAGGTTCCATTCGCGCACGGGCCGTGTGTGCGCGAGCCCGGTCCACAGGTACTGATCCTCCGACAGCCGGGCGACCCAGCCACCCCGCCAGTAGTGGCGCAGCACGAGGTCGAGCCCACCGTAGTGCAGGAAATGGGTGGGACGGCGTCCGATACGGGTATCCGTGATGGATCCCTGTTGCTGTAGGCGCTGGGGTTGAAACAGTTCTTCTGCGGCCTCGGGGAGTCGCGATGTGTCGTGGAGAATCCACCGGTTTTGCGCCGGATGCGCCAGACGCTCGGCCAGTGGTGTGCGGCCGCCGTCGTTCAGGGGCGATGCCGATGAGCCGGCGTCCCGGCGTTGGTTCGGAATGTGAACGCGGTTATCGTCTGGCATTGAACATCGCAACAGGCGCCTCGCACCGGTTTCCCTGGTTGTGATCCGGACCCTTGAACAGGGACGTAGTGCTCGACGCTGGCGGGGTGGACCCCCTGTGGGCACCCATTATACTGGCGACCGGTTTTTCAGGAGCCATGCGTGGTACGCCCCCTGGTCGTGGCTCGATTGGATAATGCACGTTAAACGGGATCTACATGACAACAATTGACGGACGTGCAACGTCCCTGAATTCCATCGCTCCGCCACCCGGTTGGCTAAGTTATGCGGCCATTGCCTTCGTGTATGCGTTCGCCTTTCTGTCGCCGCTCAGCATTACGCTGGGGCAGCTTGCGCAGTTCGGCATGCTGGTCATCACCCTCATTGTTCTGGCACGCCACTGGCAGGGAGTGATTCGCACCCCGGTCTTCTGGATTGCCCTGGCATTTATCGTTTACGTGCTCATGCGGGGGTTGGTGGCTGCCTTTATTGAACAGCCGGAGCTTTCCAGCGAACACCTTGAAGGTACCGGGACCTGGATCCGCATCCTCGCATTGCCCGTACTGATTCTGGCCATGACCCTGGTGGCCACTGGAAACTGGCTGCGTCATGCCCTGGGTGCACTGGGTGCCATGGCACTGGGGTTCGTTCTGTTCGAGATGGTGCCGACCTGGTCCTGGGCAGACTTCAACGAGGCACTGACGGGGACCTCGCGCTACATCTTCGGTATGGGGCACTCGCGGTCCGCCCTGGCAACGGGTTCCATGCTGATCGCTCTGCTGATGCTGACGCCCGCGCTACTGCTGGGCGGTGAAGCTCGGTCTCGCGCGCCTGCACCCTGGTTGATTGCGCTGCGGGCCGGTGGGGTATTGCTGCTTGTGATTGCGCTCCTGGTAGCCGTTTTCGTAACCAAGTCGCGCACGGGGTGGTTGTCGCTGACGGTGGCTCTGGCGTTGCTGGCCGTCGTTGTGGCCTGGCATTTCCGTCGCGAACTTCTTCGTCCATCCGTCATCGCCGTGTTGCTCATTGTGGCGGCGTTGTTTTCCTCCGTGCTCTATCTTGCCTGGGACGAGATTGAGCGACGCGCGATGGATCGCGCCGATGCGATTGGTGAAATCCTGACCATGGAGAGCCTTGAGGATGCCTGGGAGTTCGAGGATGGCAACGTGGGAGCGCGGGGTGCTTACAAAGTGTTTGCTATCCAGTTGTGGCTCGAACGCCCATTGACGGGTTGGGGGCCGGGGGATCCCTACCACTTGATGCAGGAGCGCCCCCTGCCGCCAGTGCTAGAGGGTCGTTCGGGGCACTTCCATGACGCCCATGCCGAATTGATCGCGCGTCTCGGAGGGATCGGGTATGCCCTGATGATCGCGTTCCTCGCGGCCATTGTTTGGGAGGCATTTCGCCAGGTACGTGCACGCCCGCGTAGCGATCGGGTCGGTCTGGGTCTGGCCTTCACGACCATCGGCTTCGTGCCTTTCATGCTGGTGGCGATGCTGGGCACGTACTTCCTGGATTCCTTTGGGCAGATCCACTTGTACACAATGTTCCTGGCCCCCATGTGTGCCGCGGCGCTCGCGCGACATATCAATACCCCCGAGCAAATGGCTGACGCGAGGTGACCGATATCGTCCTGTTCGGGATGTTTCGGCCCTGGGGAGGGACCTACCGGCGGCTGATGAACCAGATCCACGTTTGGATGGCCGAGGGCTGGTCGGTGGAGCTGGTGACCTTTCGCGACGGCGAGATGTTCTATCCCGACGAGATGCCATCGTCGGTCGCCTGTGTGCACTTGGGAACGCGCGGGAAAGTAGCTACTGCCTGGGCCCTGTGGCGGTACCTGCGCCGTCGTCGGCCGCAGGTCATATTGTCCGTCAATCACATTACCAACGTGATCCTTGCTCAGGTGGGGATGCTGCCCGATACGGGCGCGAAACGTTTCCTGAGCGTACCAAACACCTTTGGCGAATCGGAAAAGCTCGCGGCCGACCCGCAGCGGCGGGAACAAAAATTTCGTCAGATTCGCCGTTGGTACCCCCGTTCGCATGGCGTGATCGCCGTTTCCGATGGCGTACGCGACGACCTGATGGATACGGTCGGCCTGAAGGGCGTGACCGTGCAGCGCATCTACAGTGGCTCGGTCTCCGCGGCGACCCTGGAACGGGCCCGCGAGCCGGTGGAGCACCCCTGGCTAACCGACAAGACCTGCCCCGTCATCCTGTCGGCGGGGCGCTTGGTGCCGCAAAAAGATTACCCGACCCTGTTGCGTGCGTTCGCAAGGTTGAGGGAGCGGCGCGAGGCGCGCTTGATTATCGTCGGCAAGGGGCGCGAGGAAGCGGCACTCCGGCGCCTGGCGAAGGAACTGGGCGTCGAGGACGATTTTGACCTGCCGGGCTTCGCGTCCAATCCCTATGCGTGGATGGCGCGCTCGGATGTGTTCGCCTTGTCCTCGCGCTGGGAGGGGCTGGTCAACGTGGTGATGGAGGCACTGGGACTCGGCGTGCCGGTGGTGTCGACGGATTGCCCCAGTGGTCCACGCGAGATCCTCGCCGATGGCCGTTTCGGGCTCCTGGTGCCAATGCAGGATCCGCAGGCCCTGGCGGATGCAATCGATCAGACGCTGCGTGGCGAGGGGCCCGTGTTCGAGCGCGAGGACGCCGTCCGCCCCTTCCGGGCGGAAACGGCCGCGCGGGCGTATCTCGACTTCTTTGGCCTGGGGTCTCCCGAGCGGGAGCCATTCGAGTGAAGGGGCTTTTCGCCCGATGGAGGCAGGCTCGCCATACGTGGCGACAGCTACGCTGGGTCGAGCCCGAGCTTTCCGGGGGGCGGTGGCGAGTTTCGGGTGGCGTAGCCTACTGCCCGGCTGCCGGGAGCGTCCCCGACGCCTATCAAGAACGCCTGCTGTCTTCGGCCGGCTGGGGTCATGTGTCTCGGCGGAATGGCGTGCAGCTAGGTACCGCTACCGGCTTGTGCGACACCCTGATCGCGCGTAGTGACTGGACCCTACTGGTCGATCGCGAGCGCCACTGGATGCTGCGGGTGACCGATCGCCCGGGACAGGTCGATAAGCTTCTGCGTCATGCGCAGTGGCTGGCGCGATCCTATCCTTGCCCCGAGATTCAGCCGGCCACGGTAGCGATACCGGGGGCTTTTGCCGTTCGCGAATCTTTTGTCGACGGTCTACCTGTTCGTGATGCGCCAGAAGAACAGTGGGATTCTGCCTATCGCCAGCTGCTTGCCAGTTGCCAGCGGCATGTTGCGCATTGCGAGGGTCGTTTCGATCTGGACCGGGTCTGGAGTGAAGTTCGCGATTGGCGTCTTCCCGGCTGGCTACATGGTGCGCTGGGTCTCCATGAGGCCGGTGTCGAACATGTTCTGCGCGACGCCCCCATGCTCGAATGTCACGGGGATTGCCATAACGGCAATGTCTTTGTCCGCGCGGGTGGCGATGTCGTTCTGATCGATCTGGAGCGAATGCAATCGCTACCGTTTTTCTACGACGCACTTTCGCTGCTGCGCGGGACAGCGCCAGTGAACGCAGCTCTGCGCGCGGCCTATCTGCGGGGTGAATACGATTCGTTATTGTCATCCTTGTGGCGCTCGGCCGGGCGCGAATGGCGCCCAGATCACCGTGTCGCGGCGCTTCTGTCGATGGCTCTCGCGCATGCATTCCGTCCCCAGTTCGCGCGCGCGGGCTCCGACAAACGCCGTGACAAGTTCGTGGGCGCCAGCGAGAAGCTGCGCCAGGCTTGCGGGATGGACTAGGGCATGCGTCGACTGGAACTGATGGGGCCGCCCGGTGTGGGCAAGACGACATTGCTGGGGTACTTGCAGGCCGAGTGTACGCGCCGTCGTGTTACGACTGTATCGCATCGCTGGCTTCCCCTGTGGACCTACCAGGAGCGCCAGAAGTCAGGACACCTGCGGCGTCGTTTGGAGGAAGCGCTGTATGCCCGTAAGGGTCTGCAGCGGTGGATGCGTCCCAAGCTCGAAAAGGAAATGGTGCGGCACGAGTTCCGTGCCCTGCGCGCGGCTGGCTCGCCCTGGCCGGAGTTTCTGCGTCTGGCGCTGGCGCGGGGGGCTGCGGCGGAAGGGGGTGAGGCTTTGGCCCTTGAGCGGCTACAGAGCTTCATGGCCAGCGTGGCATTGGCTCGTGTGACGGACCGGTTGCCGGGAAACACCTGGGTTCCGTTCGACGAAGGGCTCGCCCAGCGGGCCATTAGTCTGGGGCAAGGGGCGGCGATGCAGGAGGTGCAGGCCTACCTTGAGAGTATGCCGGCCCCTGATGCGCTGGTCCTGTTGGCAGCCCCCAGCGAAGTGATAAACGCGCGCTTGCGCCAGAGGAACCCGAACGTTACCCGCTTCCGCGAAATGGTCGATCAGGCCGCCAGGATTACCGAGGAGGCGGCGAACATCTGCACAGATCGCGGAATCCCAATTGTGCGGCTGGAGCTCGGCGAACCACCCGAAGGGGCGGCGCGTGCTCTCGTGGACCGTCTGGAACGCATCGGGACATGAAAGCGGTGGGTCTTTAGCGGGCGTTTTCCGTGATAGCGCTTGGTCCCCATCGAATCGCAGCAGCTAATGAACAATCAGTCACTCCTAATGGCAAAGCGCACACCGAGTATCCGCAAACGCCTAACCCGTTCCAGGGTCGCGTTGCTAACCGCCACGCGAGGTTTGCGAGCGGCCACCATGGATCGCGCCCATGTCTACCCAGACCTGCGGTTGATCTACAACCGGGTCAAGAAATCGGGCAATTCGAGTATCTCGCTCTACCTCAATGAACTGGCGGTGGGAGAAACGGTTTCGGCAGGTGCGGCAATGACGCGGACTGCCTATCGGTCGAAACTGAAGAATGCACGTTTGTCAGGCAAACGGCTGGAGGATCTTTCCCTGCGGGAGCTCCTTGCGGCTCGCGGCTACTATCGGTTTACCGGTTTCCGCAATCCTTATGCGCGTTGCCTCTCGGCTTTTCTGGACAAGGTGGCGTCTGCCAAGCCTCGGTATTCGCAGTTCCCGGGTGCGGGGCAGCAGGATGCGGTGGGTTTTTCGGATTTCGTCGGTTTTCTCGAGTCGGGTGGGCTTTGGGCGAACAAACATTTCTGGCCGCAATGCGATCTCCTGATGGCGCCTCCTGATCAGTTCGATCATGTTGGCCAGTTGGGGAATCTGCGCGAGGAAATGGAGCGGATGTGTGCGGAGGTTGGTGTATCGCTCCCGCGGTCACTGGACCTGAGCAAGCCTCACTCGTTGGCGCGTGGTTACCAAGGTAAGGTCCAGGGTGCGGCAGGGCGGATCGTGGAATTCTATGACGAGTCACTCTATCCGCGTGTGGCGGCCCTGTACCGGCAGGATTTCGCCGTTGGAGGCTACGATCCAGACTGGCGACCGTGAAGCTCCCCGTGCGCTAGTCGTTTGGTTCCAGTGAGTACCCGAAGGCTTCAAAGTCTTCCCGGTACAGGGCGCGGACGCGGTCGATTGCAGCCCCGTCGTAGTAGTGCGCCAGCTTGTTGGCAGAGCCTGTGCGGTGGGGGTCCCAGTTGTGCACTTCCACGAGCGATTCCTCACCAAAGAGTTTGTCGATCAGCGCAGGTAGATCGCTGTCGATGCTTTCTAGCCGACCAATGAAGTCGAGACGGTTGCGGTCGCGTGGCAGGAGGCTGACCTGTGGTGCCCAGTGGGGGCCGCGATACAGAGCGCCACACTCCAATCGCTCCAGGAAATCGGCGAACGTCAGTGACGCGCCACCCTGTGCTGGTGCCACGCCGAGGTTTTTGGCGGCGGGTGGCCGATCACGCATGATCTTGTCGAGATAGGCGGACAGCGTGCGTTGGAAGGGATTGCGCACGAAGGTGAACAGGAAATACTCACGCCAGGCCTCGCGGCTGCGTTTCAGTCCAATCTCGCGCGGATGGCGGTAGAAGCCGATCTTGTCACCCGAGCTCTGGATGGCCTCGCGCTGCTCGTCGGTGATCGACGGGTCATAGCGCAAGAGAGTATTGCCGACCGTCGAGTGTCCGGCCTTGGGAATCCGGTAAAACACGAAGCGCTGCGACGTGGATACCAGGATGCGGGGATTGACGCGGTGTTTCCGGACCCGGCCGTCAAGGTTGGACAGTAGCGGGTTGAACCACTCGCTGAGTAACCGTGTGGCGTGCATAGCGCGCGAATATAGCACGCCTTTGTCTTGTATCTCCGAGCCAGCCGCGCCACCGGCCGAACTGAAGCCCTGCCAGTGTCTGCGCTATCATCGGGCGCGTCTATTGGAGGGCAGGTGTTGGGAAAACCCCGGGTTGCAATCCTCTCGCCCTTCAAGGCGTGGGGCGGAATCGAGCGCAAGATCGTGATCCTGTGCCGGGAATTCCTGGCGCAAGGCGTGCAGCCACAGATCATTTTGACCCGCGGTGGGGTTGTCCCTTACCCGGACGAGCTCCCGCCCGAGGTGGAGGTGGTTGACCTGACCAGCGGCGGCAAGCTGGACAGCGTGCGCAAACTGACACGTTTGCTGAAGAAAGATCCTCCCGATGCTCTCCTGACGGCCAAGGATCACGCTGCCAAGGTGGCCGTGCTGGCGCGCTGGTTGTCGGGTCGCCCGGTCCCGATATTCGTGAAGGTCACTAATACCCCGAGCCAGACACTGCGGCGGCGTTTCAAGCGCTGGACTGCGCGGCTGCTGTATCGCCAGGCGGATCGCGTGATCGCGATTTCCGAAGGCGTCCGGAATGACCTTATTACACATTTCGGCATGCCGTCGGAAAAGGTCCGCGTGATCTACAACCCGACCGTAACGCCCTGTATCGCGGGGCGTGCCGCGCAGCCGGTCGACCATCCCTGGTTCCAGGGGAAGGGGCCGCCCGTGATCGTGGGGGCGGGGCGGCTGACCAGGCAGAAGGATTTCGCCACGCTCATCGAAGCCTTCGCCCGGCTGAGGGCGCGGCAACCGGCCCGCCTGGTCATCCTGGGCGATGGCCCACTGCGCGAGGCGTTGCGGCAGCACGCGAGCGAATTGGGTGTATCAGAGGATGTGGACCTGCCTGGATATGTACCCGACCCGATCCCGTATTTCGCCCGCGCGGGATTGTTTGCGTTGTCATCCCGCTACGAGGGGCTGGGCAATGTGATCGTGGAGGCATTGGCAGCGGGGGCCCCTGTGGTCGCTACGGACTGTCCGTCCGGCCCGCGCGAGATCCTTCTGGATGGGCGCGTCGGGCGGTTGGTGCCTGTTGGCGACTCCGAGGCTCTTTGCGCGGCAATGGAAGCGACACTCCGTGATCCACCGAAGGATGAATTGTTGCGCGATGGCCTCGATCGGTTCCGTAGCGATCGGGTCGCGCTGCAGTATCTGCAGCTGATGGGCCTGAAGCCTTCATGAACCCAGCGGAAACGGAATCCCGAGCCGGGCCGTTGTGAGAGGAGTGCAAGGATGATCATTAGTCATCAGCATCGATTTATCTTCATCCACTGCCGCAAGGTTGCCGGCAGTTCGATGAAAGTCTCGCTCGCGCCGCATCTGGGACGGGACGACGTGATGCTGGGCAGTGTGCACGAGAGCTTTCAGGCAGGAGGTCCCCTGCAGCCCTGGGTTCTCCGCCAACTCCTGACACCCCTGGGTGTCTCGGAGCTCTGGAGTGCGACGCTCAAGCGGCGGGGCTGGCCATCGGCCCTGAACAAGGTGCTGAAAAAGCGTTTCAAGCGCGAGTTCGGACTGTCGTCCTCCTCGCACCCGCCCGCGGCAGAGGTTCGAGACGCCATGCCGGATGTCTGGCGCGAGTATTTCAAATTCTGTTTTGTCCGCAATCCGTACGAACGGGCCGTTTCGGACTATCTGTATCGTACTCGCAAGGATGATTCGCCACCGAGTTTCAGCGAGTTTCTCGACGAGACGATCATTGATGCCCGACCGGGTCGACAGAAGCATGACAATTGGCCGATGTACACCATCGATGACGAGGTTGCAGTGGACTTTGTGGGGCGCTTCGAGAACCTGGAGGCAGACTTCCAGCACGCCCTGTCCTGCGTCGGCGTCGAGGGCGTGGATTCCCTGGCTTCGGAGAAACGGCGCGCCTATCCGAAACCGTGGCAGGACTATTATGGGCCCGAGGAGAAACGGAAGGTGGAGCAACTGTTCGGCCGCGAAATCGAATACTTCGGGTACTCCTTCGCCGAATGAAACGCGCATCGTCGCGCAATAACCGATTAGAGGCCTGGCCCGGCCAGGGTCTCGGTCTGTTGGTTATCCAGGGAGCCGTGAGTCGTAGCCATGGGCCTGCAGGGTCTGGCGGCGGCATTCGGCAAACTCGAGAAGTTCCGCGTCCTGGTGCCAGGCGTGGGCTCGGTCCGGGCGAAAGGTCCCGGCGGTTGCGGCCAGTTGGCTGGAGTCCACCGGGCAGCCGCAGAATTGCAGGGCCTGATCGAGCGTGTCTTCGGGCTGGGTAAGCAGGGCCTCGTAGGAGATCTCCAGAGCCCGTCCGTCTAGCTTATCGAGGTGTTGCCGAGCGCGTGCGACATACTGGGCCCAGAGGTCCAGTCCGCCGTCCAGCGTGCCGCAACGGACCTGGGGTGCGAAGCCCCGTCGGCCCGGGCCGAACGGGTTCAGCCGATAGGCCGCTTGATACTGCTGATAACGGCGTGTGCGCCTGTCGAAGACGTCACGACGGCGTGTACGCAGGCTGGCGGCCACGTCGACCCCGTGGCGCACGATGTGGAGTACCCGGGCCTCAGGAAACAGCTTTAGCCACAGCGGCAAGGTGAAAGTGTTACGCGGGTCCTTCCAGCCCCAGGGAGTCTGCTGACTAGCCAGCCCCCAGCCCCGCAGGCCGCGCAGCCCCAGAAATCGCAGGCTGGCCGGGCCATCGGCCATCGCGCGCATGTAGGCCAGCAGCCAGGGTTGAAGCGACTCGTCCGCGAGCAGCCAGTCCATGGACTCGGGCCGGTCCCAGGTTGCGGAGGCCTCGCGGAACAGCCAGGCGTTGATGGCATTGGTGAAGGCCGCCTCCTCGTTGCGGCTGGCACCAACGCCCATGAAGAAGCCGGCCTGTTGCAGCACCCGTGTCAGCAGGCTGGTGCCCGAACGGTGCATGCCGATGATGATCACCGGTGGCTGCGACATTGCGGCCTCCCTTCAGGGCTCGCGGCATAACGGGCGCGAGTCATGAAGCCTGGTCCTCGCGGTCGTCCTCGATATAACCCGCAAACAGGGGATCCAGCCGTTCCCGGATGATCGCGTTGACCTGTTCCAGCGCATCGCCGTGCAAGTGTTCGTGGTAGCCGCCCACCTCCCCGCGCCGGGTCTTGTAGCTGTCCTGGTCGTCCTGGTCGCGTGCCGCCAGTGCGCTGGTGCCCAAGGCGTTCTGTGATTCCAGCTTGCGCATGTTGTCGAATCGGCAAAAGTCCACGGCCTCCTGGAGGGTGGTGTCTGCGATCGCGTCCAGGCCGATGAAATCGAGCACGCGCCGCAACTCGCCCGGGGTATCCGCATGCAGGTCTTCATAGCGGATGATCAGGAAGTCTCGCGGCACTTCGCAATTGCGCGCCCAGATGTTGTAGAACGCCACGATGGTCTCGATGCCGCCGCGCCGCTCGTGCACGTATTCGCCCATGGTGCCTTCGTAGTTCCGGTTCCGCCGGGTCTTCTGGAAATAGGAGGAAACCAGTACATCGCGCGGGTCGCGGACCATGAACACGACCTTGCGGCCACGATAGGCGGACTTGTCCGTTTCGAGTTCCTCGGGGAGCAGGAACTCGGGGCCCCCATCATGGTGTTGCAGGATGTACGGGATGTCCCGCCAGGGCCGGGTAAAGGCGCGCAACTTGAGCAGGTTGCGGTTTTTCAGGCCGTAGTGCAGTTGCAGGGATTTGCCGATCAGCAGCACGAGCCAGGTCCTTCCGCACTTGGGGTAGGAGACCAGATGGACGTCTGCCCGGCGGCGGCGCCACTGGCGGCGTACGCGCTGGACGAATCGCCGTACCAGGCCCCGCTGGCGCGTAATTGCGGCCACGTTCAGGTGCCCTCGAAACGGTAGCCGAGGGCGGCGATCTCGTGGTGGCAGACGCGCTCGATGATTGCCCGGTCTTCGGGGCCCAGGATCTCGCTGTAATGGCGGCCATCCTTGCGGAAACCGCCCTTCGCGCGATAGGTCGGCAGCGAGATGTCGCCGTCGATGCCCATTTCCGACCGCAGCGCTTCCAGGTCTTCGCTGAGCGTCTCGTAGCGCAATACCTTGTGAACAGCGAGCTCGTCGTCAATCGTGTAGTGCCCCCAGTTGCTCAGCCAGTGCGGTTTGTGCTGTTCCATCCAGGCCAGGTATTCGCTCAGGCTGGGGAACTCGGTGCGCCCCTTGCTCTCCCAGCGGTGCTTCTGCCACCAGTAGCGCGACAGGGCACGATCCCAGGGATTGCGCTCGACGGTGAAACGGTAATACCGGTTCCACTTGTCTTCTCCGAGCAGCTCACGGATTTCGGGGGCCCGGGTGTGCTGGCCATAGGCCGCCCGCTGGCCTCGCGTCAGCAGTCGCCGCCACTCCTTGAACCCGCGATGCCGGGCGAGCGGCTTTTGGTGGTTGGCCGGCCCAACCCCGCCTTCCTGGCGTCGGAATTCCTCTTCCCCTCGTTCCTCGCTGAGCGGGGTCACGATGTCCTGGGGGCCGCATACACGCGACAGGCCGATCTCGAGGCTGCTGCCCGCCGTCTTGCGGGTCTTGATGAAGACGAATTGATGGCGGTGCGAAATAATCACGCGATTTGAGGCCCTTGCTGGCGGTGCATACGGGAGGCGAGATTAGAGCACAGGCCTTCCGCGCCGGACAATTCAGGCTGACGCTATAGGTCAAGGCGCAGGGCCCTCAGGTAGGCCTGGGCGGAGGCCCGGGCTGTGAAAGGCCGCGCCGCCTCCCGGAGGGCATTGGCGTCCGGTGGCGTTGTCAGCAGGATATCCAGGGCCTGGGTCAGTGCGGTGGAGTCGCCGACGGGAACGAGAGGTCCCAAGGCGCCCTGGGCCAGTATTTCGGCCGGACCGGATGGGCAGTCGGTCGCGACACAGGGGGTGCCGCAGGCCAGAGCCTCGACCAGCACGGCGCCCGAGCCTTCGCGGCGCGAGGTGAGCGCAAACACGTTGGCGCGTGCCATCCAGGCGTAGGGATTGGTCTGGAAGCCGGGCAGGCGCAGGTCCCGGGTCACCCCAAGGTCGGCCGCCAGGCGTTCAAGTGCCGACCGTTCCCGGCCCTCGCCGAGGATGATCAGTCGTACCGGACGACGCTGGCGCAGCGCAGCGAAGGCGCGGATGAGGGTGGCAAAGTCCTTGCGCGGCTCCAGGGAGCCGGCGGCCAGGATCACGGGAATCTCCTGGGCACGGTCGTCCAGCAGCCAGGTGTCATCCAGGGCGGCGGCGGCCTGTTCGAGCAGGTCGGGGGTGACGATAGGGTTGGGGATGACGTGCACCCGTTCCTTGGGCATGTCCGCGAGGGCGCGCAGGTCCTGACCCACCCCCTCCGAGGGCGCGATTGCAGCGTCCGCCCGCGGATACCAGCGTTGCATCGAGCTCCGCAGCCGCCGGGCGCGGGCAGGTTTCATCTCGGCGAGGGTGGCCGCGATGGACATGCCCATGCGGATCGCCACCGGCATGCCGGGCCGCGCAAGAAGCCGTGCCAGGAGCGCGGTGCGGTTCAGTCGGTGGCTCGCGGTATACAGGGCCTGTGGACGATGGCGCAGCAGGTAGTTGATCAGGGCAGGCAGGGCGGTATTGCGGTGTGCGGCACGCAGCGGCACCCGGCGCACGTTGTCGGGAAGCTCATCGATATAGGGTCCGTGCCCGCGGAGGGTGAGCAGGTCGAACTGCAAGGGATAGTGGGCAAATTCCCGGATCAGGTTCGCCACCACGCGGTCGACCCCGCTGTGCCCCGAGGTGGCAAAAAACAGGGCGATCCGGGGTGGCGTGGCCTCAGGCATCGGTCACCTGTGGTCGCATCAGCGCGTCCAGCTTCGCGGTGACGTCTGCGACCGTGATGCGATCCATCACGTCCGGATCGCGTATCCGTTGCCCCCAACGCAGGGCGTCCGGCGGTTTGCCGAAGGCGGCCTGGCAGGCTTCGGGGTAGGCGTTGACGACCCACTGGCGGCTGCAGTACGGGCCGGTGCGGTCGGGGTTGGAGCCGGCGTAGAGTCCGATCACGGGGGTTCCCATCGCGTTGGCCATGTGCGCCGGCCCGGAGTCCGGGGAGATCAGGACACGAGCTTGCTCGAGTACGGCCAGCAGTTGTTTGAGGTCGGTCGACCCGATCAGGTTGATTAGGGGGTATCGGCATGCGGAGGCGATGGCTTCCCCATATTCCCGTTCCAGTTCGCTGGGGCCGCCGATCAGTACGACGGCCATGTCGTGGTGCTCTATGGCGTGCTCGGCCACGGCGGCGTAGCGCTCGGCGGACCAGTTTCGAAAGTTGCGGAAACGAGCGCTGGAACACGGGTTGATGGCGAGCACAGGCTGGCTAGTGGGCAGGTGTCGGCGGGCCCACTCCCGGGCGGTATCGGGGATGGGGATGTTCCAGCGCAGGTCACGGTTGTGCAGGCCCAGCGCCTCGGTAAAGCCGAAGAAACCTTCCAGGACATGCTGGCGGGGGCGGGCAGCGATGCGTTCACGCGTGAACAGCCACTGGAAGTCGCGCGCCCGGACCCGGTCGAACCCGATCTTGCGGTCGGCCGGGACCTGCATCCCCAGCAGACTGGCTCGCAGGGAGACCTGCATCTGCAGGAGGATGTCGAATCGGCGGCCCTTCAATGCCTGCCGGAGGTCCATGTAGGCCCGCCCGCCGCGGGCCTTGTCGACCACGACGAATTCAATGCCCGGCAAATCCCCCAGTAGCTGGTGTTCCAGGCGCCCGATGATCCAGGTGATGTGGGTTTCGGGCCAGGCCGCTTGCAGCGTGCGGACCACGGGTACCACATGGGTGGTGTCGCCCAGCGCCGAGAGGCGTAGCAGTGCGATCTCGCGGGGAGGTCCGGAGGTTGATGACGTCACGGATTCGCGTTCAGGAGCCGTCACCGGACTTCTTCCGTTTGCGCTTTTTGTGGGCCTTTTTGAACTTGTTCTTTTGCCAGGGCATGCGCCCAATATGAGTGTGCCGCAGTTCCGGATACGGGTCAGGCGCGCCGTCCGGCTGAGTCTTAAAGCGCCGGTGCGCCCAGAAGTATTGCTGCGGCGCATGTTGCACGGCCTCTTCCAGCACCGTGTTCATGCGCGCGGCATCGTGGGCGCGGTCGTCGCTCGGGTAGTCCTTCAGCGGCGGGCCGACCACGAACTCGTAGCCGTCGCCGGCTGCGTTCACGTAGTAGAACATCGGCAGTACCCGGGCCCGGCCCATGCGGGCCAGCCGCGACAGGCCGGTGGTGGTGGAGGCCTGCATGCCGAAGAATGGGGCAAAAACCTGTTCGGTGCGTCGCATGTTCTGGTCCCCGGCATACCAGATCGTCCCGCCCTTCTTGAGTGGACGTAGGATGCCGCGGATATCGTCTTTGGAAATGACCCGTTGCAGTTTTTTCTCGCGTCCGTACTTCAGCGCGCGTTCCAGCACCGGTTTCTTTTCCATGGGCTTGTAGATCGCCGCCATGTCCACCTGTTGGCCGAACAGGCGGCCGGCCATCTCGATGCAGGAGAAGTGTCCGGACAACAGGATCACTGGATCGCCGGCCTCCTTTGCGGCGTTCAGGTGCTCCAGCCCGTGGACGCGAAACGGTACGCGATCCA
>LFIK01001624.1_pt1 | contig 17984 bp, 13 predicted proteins | sample 643401 | NCBI WGS metagenome assembly LFIK01 (sample SAMN03777447, study PRJNA286221) | soda lake metagenome | biome: soda lake; feature: Kulunda steppe; material: water; isolation source: sample T5-Br brine of Lake Tanatar-5 | place: Russia: Kulunda steppe | collected 2010-07
CACCCCCGCCCGGTCGTCGCGCCCACCCACCCACCCTTGCGCGCCGACCGGGCGGGGGTGCGGGCAGGGCGGGGCTTCAGGCGGGGGCGATGAAACTGTTGCCCCGGGTGCTGGCAAGGGTGTCGCGGGTGAGCGCTGGCGACAGCGCCTCGAGCGCGTCGAACTGGGTCAGGAACACCCGGCCGGTGAGCTCATCGAGGAAATGCGTGCGCTTGAGGCGGTCCATCACCGGACCCTTGACCTCGGCCAGATGGAACTGCACGCCGCCGTCGCGCAGGCGGGTGTTGATCTCCTCGAGGCTTTCCAGCGCCGAGGCGTCGATCAGGTTCACCGCGACGCAGTTCAGCACCACGTGCTTGAGGTCGGGGTTGTCTGCCACCGCCTGCAGGATCCGGGTTTCCAGCGCGCGGGCGTTGGGGAAGTAGAGGCTTTCATCCACCCGCAGCGCGAAGACGGTCGGGTCGGTGGCGACGTGGTGACGTTCGATGTTGCGGAAATGCTCGGTCCCCGCGACCTGGCCCAGCACCGCCATATGCGGGCGCGAGGTGCGGTAGAGGAACAGCACCAGCGACAGCGCGACACCGGCGAGCAGCCCTTCCTCGACCCCGATCAGCAGCGTCACGGCGATGGTCGCCGCCATCGCCGCCGCATCGGCGCGCGAATAGGCGAAGGTGCGGGGCAGGGCGCGGAAGTCCAGAAGCGACGCCACCGCCACCACGATGATCGCCGCCAGCGTGGCGCTCGGCAGGAAATAGAGCAGCGGCGTCAGGAAGATCAGCGCCGCGGCGATCATCAGCGCCGTGAGCGCGCCCGCGGCCGGCGTCTCGGCCCCCGCGTCGAAGTTGACGATGGAGCGCGACAGCCCGCCGGTCACCGGCATCGCGTTCGACACCCCCGCGCCCAGATTGGCGGCGCCGAGCGCGATCAGTTCGCGGTCGGGGTCGAGCGACTGGCGGCGCTTGGCCGCCAGCGTCTGCCCGATGGAGATCGATTCGACATAGCCCACGATGGCGATCATCAGCGCCGGGACCAGCAGCAGTTGCAGCAGCCCGAGTTCAAACGCGGGCAGGCCGAATTCGGGCAGCCCGCGCGGGATCTCGCCCACCACGCGCACCCCGCGATCGGCCAGCCCCAGCGCCCAGACCACCAGCGTGGAGGCCACGACCGCCACCAGCAGCGCGCCCTTGGCCAGCAGCCCCGCCACGCCTGCCGACAGCCCCGTGCGGCGCAGCGCCGGGGCCAGCCCCTTGCGCGACCAGAACAGGAACGTCAGCACCGCGAGGCCCAGCACCAGCGTCGGCAGGTGGATGCTGCCGAGGTTGGTGAAGAAGGACGGGATGAGTTCCGGCAGGGTGCGCCCGCGCGTGTCGTTGCCCAGCAGGTGGCGCAGCTGGCTGGCCGCGATCAGGATGCCGGCGGCGGTGATGAACCCCGAAATCACCGGATGGCTGAGGAAGCTGGCGATGAAGCCCAGCCGGAACACTCCCATCACCAGCATGATCGCCCCCGACAACAGCGCGATCCACAGCGCGGCGAGGTGATAGCCGGGCTCGCCCAGCCCCGCGACCTCGCCCGCGGCGGCGGCGGTCATCAGCGCCACCACCGCCACCGGCCCCACCGCCAGCGTGCGCGAGGTGCCAAGCGCCGCATAAAGCAGCAGCGGCAGGATCGCGCCGTAGAGCCCCGCCTGCGCGGGCAGCCCGGCCAGCATGGCGTAGGCCATCCCCTGCGGGATCAGCATGATGGTGACCACCAGCGCGGCGATCAGGTCGTTGCCGAAAGCGGCGCGCGAGTAGCCGCGCACCCAGTCGAGGTTGGAAAACAGGCGGGTCAGCATCGGGGAAATCCGGGTTTGCACAACGGCGTGTGACCCGCGCGGGCCGGAGGCCGCGCGGGCGGGGATGATACGGGTCCGGGGGTCAGAGCGTGTCGACCGGGACTTTCATGTAGACATTGCCCGCGTCATCGGCCGGCGGCATCTGGCCCGCGCGCATGTTCACCTGCAGCGACGGGATGATCAGCCGCGGCATCGCCAGCGTCGCGTCGCGGCCCTCGCGCATACGGACGAAGTCCTCGGCCGCGGCGCCGTCGCCCACGTGGATGTTGCGGGCCTTCTGCTCGCCCACGGTGGTTTCCCAGGCGTAATCCTCGCGGCCCGGGGCCTTGTAGTCGTGGCCCACGAAGATGCGCGTGTCGTCGGGCAGGGCAAGGATCTTCTGGATCGAGGCGTAGAGCGTTTCGGCCGAGCCGCCGGGGAAGTCACAGCGCGCGGTGCCGAAATCGGGCATGAACAGCGTGTCGCCCACGAAAGCCGCGCCGCCCACCACATAGGTCAGGCAGGCCGGGGTGTGGCCGGGGGTGTGCAGGACCTCGCCCTCCAGCGCGCCGATGGTGAAGCGGTCGCCCTCGCGGAACAGCTTGTCGAACTGGCTGCCGTCGCGCTCGAATTCGGTGCCTTCGTTGAACACCTTGCCGAACACGTTCTGCACGATGGTGATGTTGTCGCCGATGCCGATCTTGCCGCCCAGACGTTCCTGCAGGTAGGGCGCGGCGGACAGGTGGTCGGCGTGCACGTGGCTTTCCAGGATCCACTCCACCCGCAGTCCGTGGTTGCGGACATGCGCGACGATGGCGTCGGCCGAGCGCGTGTCGGTGCGTCCCGAGGCGTAGTCGAAATCGAGCACCGAATCGACGATGGCGCAGGCGTCCGAGTCGGGGTCCTTGACGATGTAGGACACGGTGAAGGTGGCTTCATCGAAGAAGGCGGTGACGTCGGCTTGCCTGGTGGCGGTTGCGGTGGTCATGGCGGGCTCCTTGCGTTGCGTTGGGGTCTATATACAGACACCTGAACACATTGCAAGGCTTGAATGTGATATCCCGCTCAGATCACTCCGCCGCCACCTTGCGCGGCTTCAGCATCGCGGCCAGATACCGCCCGGTGTGGCTGGCCTCGACCTTGGCCACGTCCTCGGGGGTGCCGGTGGCGACGATCTGCCCGCCGCCGTCGCCGCCTTCGGGGCCGATGTCGATGATCCAGTCGGCGGTCTTGATGACGTCGAGGTTGTGCTCGATCACCACCACGGTGTTGCCCTGCTCGACCAGTTCGTGCAGCACTTCCAGCAGCTTGCGCACGTCCTCGAAATGCAGCCCCGTGGTCGGTTCGTCGAGGATATAGAGCGTGCGTCCCGTGGACCGGCGCGACAGCTCCTTGGCGAGCTTCACCCGCTGCGCCTCGCCGCCCGAGAGCGTGGTCGCCTGCTGGCCGACCTTGATGTAGCCCAGCCCCACCTGCATCAGCGCGTCCATCTTGTCGCGGATCGACGGCACGGCCTGAAAGAAGCCCTGAGCCTCCTCGACCGTCATGTCCAGCACGTCGGCGATGCTCTTGCCCTTGAACAGGATTTCCAGCGTCTCGCGGTTGTAGCGCGCGCCCTTGCAGGTTTCGCAGGTGACGTAGACATCGGGGAGGAAGTTCATCTCGATCTTCAGCACGCCGTCGCCCTGGCAGGCCTCGCAGCGCCCGCCCTTGACGTTGAAGCTGAAGCGGCCGGGCTTGTAGCCACGCGCCTTGGCTTCGGGCAGGCCCGCGAACCAGTCGCGGATGGGACCGAAGGCGCCGGTATAGGTGGCGGGGTTCGACCGTGGCGTGCGCCCGATGGGGCGCTGGTCGATGTCGATGACCTTGTCCAGATGTTCGAGCCCCTTGATCGTCTCGCACGGCGCCGGGGTCTGGCGCGCGCCGTTGAGCCGCGCGCTGGCGGTCTTGAACAGCGTCTCGATCGTCAGCGTGGACTTGCCGCCGCCCGACACGCCGGTGACGCAGACGAACTTGCCCAGCGGGAAGTCCACATCCACGTCGCGCAGGTTGTTGCCGCTGGCCCTGACGACGCGCAGCTTCTTGCGGTTGCCCTTGCGGCGTGTGGCGGGGACCGCGATCGCGCGCGCGCCGGTCAGGTATTGCCCGGTCAGGCTGGCGGGGTCGGCCATGATGTCGGCGGGCGTGCCGCGCGCGACCACGCGGCCGCCATGCACCCCCGCGCCGGGGCCGATGTCGATCACGTGGTCGGCGGTGCGGATCGCGTCCTCGTCATGTTCGACCACGATCACCGTGTTGCCCTGATCGCGCAGGTTGCGCAGCGTGGTCAGCAGGCGGTCATTGTCGCGCTGGTGCAGCCCGATCGACGGCTCGTCGAGCACATAGAGCACCCCCGTCAGCCCGCTGCCGATCTGGCTGGCAAGCCGGATGCGCTGGCTCTCGCCCCCCGACAGCGTGCCCGCGTGCCGCCCCAGCGTCAGGTAATCAAGGCCGACATTGACCAGAAACCCCAGGCGCTCGCGGATTTCCTTGAGAATGGCGCGCGCGATCGCGTTCTGTTGGCCGCTGAGGTGGTCGGGGACGGTCTGCACCCAGTCCAGTGCCTCGCGGATCGACATCTGCGTGACCTCGCCGACATGCAGACCGGCGATCCTGACCGCCAGCGCCTCGGGGCGCAGGCGGTGGCCGTTGCAGGTGCCGCAGGGGCGGTTGGCCTGGTAGCGCTCGAATTCCTCGCGGACCCAGGCGCTGTCGGTCTCGCGGTAGCGGCGCTCCATGTTGGGGATCACGCCCTCGAAGGCGCGGGTGACGTTGTAGACGCGCCCGCCCTCGTCATAGCGGAAGGGCAATTCCTCGCCGCCCGAACCATAGAGCAGCACCTGCTTGACATGCGCGGGCAGGTCCTTCCACGGGGCGCGGGCGTCGAATTCGTAATGCGCCGCAAGCGACTGGATCGTCTGCAGGAAATACGGCGACTTGCCCTTGCGCCACGGCGCGATGGCGCCGTCGTAGAGCTTGAGCGCGGCGTCGGGCACCACCAGGCGCTCGTCGAAGAACAGCTCCACCCCCAGCCCGTCGCAATCGGGGCAGGCGCCGGTGGGGGCGTTGAAGGAAAACAGCCGCGGTTCGATCTCGGGGATGGTGAAGCCGCTGACGGGGCAGGCGAATTTTTCCGAGAACGTGATGCGCTCGCCGTCCTCGGCTGCCTCCTCCAGCACCGCGATCCCGTCGGCGAGGTCGAGCGCGGTGCGGAAGCTGTCGGCCAGCCGTGTCTCGGACCCCGGCCGCACCACGATCCGGTCCACCACCACGTCGATGTCGTGGCGGAACTTCTTGTCCAGCGTGGGCGGATCGTCGAGCTCGTGGAACTTGCCGTCCACCTTGACGCGCTGGAAGCCCTGCTTGCGCAGCTCCAGGAACTCCTTGCGGTATTCGCCCTTGCGGTCGCGCACGATGGGCGCCAGCAGATAGGCGCGCGTGCCCTCGGGCAGAGACAGCACCCGGTCGACCATGTCCTGCACCTGCTGGGCGCGAATCGGCTCGCCCGTGGCGGGGCTGTAGGGGGTGCCCGCACGCGCGAACAGCAGCCGCAGGTAGTCGTAGATCTCGGTCACCGTGCCGACGGTCGAGCGCGGGTTCTTGCTGGTCGTCTTCTGCTCGATGCTGATCGCCGGCGACAGGCCGGTGATCTGGTCCACATCGGGTTTCTGCATCATGTCCAGAAACTGCCGCGCATAGGCGCTGAGGCTTTCGACATAGCGCCGCTGCCCTTCGGCATAGATGGTGTCGAACGCCAGCGATGACTTGCCCGACCCCGACAGCCCGGTGATCACCACCAGCTTGTCGCGCGGGATGTCCACGTCGATCCCGGTCAGGTTGTGCTCGCGCGCGCCCCGCACCTCGATGTATTTCTGTTCGGCCATGACGTGCCCCCCGGCTGTCTGGGGGCAGACATAAACCGGCGGCGGGGTCGGGCCAACAGGAAAAGCTGAACATCGCGTGAACATTCACCGCCTGCGTGCAGCGGGCCGGCAATTGTTGGCATGGGGTCGATGCGCGGGCTGCGGGCGGGTTGCGCGTGCTGTGGATGCGCGCGATGCTCGGGCGCGGATCGACTGGAGGGCTGCCATGCGCGACACGCTGGAGAAACGGATCGCCCAGGGGCGCGGCGATGCGCCCGCCGATCTGGTGCTGCGCGGCGGGCGCGTGCTGTGCCTGGTCACCGGGCAGGAGATCATCGGCGACGTGGCCATCTGCGGCGACACCATCGTCGGCATCGGCGCGCGCTATGACGGCGTGCGCGTGCTCGACATGGACGGGCGCTGGCTGGTGCCCGGCTTCATCGACACGCATCTGCACATCGAAAGCTCGTGCATCACGCCGCATGAATTCGACCGCTGCGTGGCTCCGCGCGGGGTCACCACGGCGATCTGCGACCCGCACGAGATCGCCAATGTCGCGGGCCTTGCCGGGATCGAGTATTTCCTGGCCGCAAGCGCGCAGACGGTGATGGACATCCGCGTGAACCTGTCCTCCTGCGTTCCGTCCTCGCACATGGAAACCGCGGGCGCGGCGCTGTCGGCGGCGGATCTGGCGCCGCTGGCCGACCATCCGCGCGTGATCGGGCTGGCCGAGTTCATGAACTTCCCCGGCGTGATCCACCGCGACCCGGGCTGCATGGACAAGCTCGCCGCCTTCGCGGGGCGGCATATCGACGGGCACGCGCCGCTCTTGTCGGGGCGCGATCTGAACGCCTATGCCAGCGCCGGCATCCGCACCGAACACGAGGCGACCAGCGCTGCCGAAGCCCGCGAGAAGCTGCAGAAGGGGCTGCGCGTGCTGATCCGCGAGGGCTCGGTCAGCAAGGACCTGGACGCGCTGGCGGAACTGCTGACCCCGATCACCGCGCCCTACATGTGCCTGTGCACCGATGACCGGAACCCGCTGGACATCGCCGAGGCCGGGCATCTGGACCACATGATCCGGTCGCTGATCGCGCGCGGCTGCGACACGCTGTCGGTCTATCGCGCGGCGTCGCTCAGCGCGGCCGAGGCGTTCGGGCTGAAGGACCGCGGCCAGATCGCGCCGGGCAAGCGTGCCGATATCGTGGTGCTTGAGGACCTGACGCGGTGCCGCGCCGCGCAGGTGTTCTGCGGCGGGGTCGAGGTCACCGACGCCGCCTTCGCCGCGCGCGCCACCACGCCGCCCGTCGCGCGCGATTCGGTGCGCGCGCCGCAGGTCTCGGCCGCCGATTTCCGCCACCCCGGCGCAGGCGCGGTCCCGGTGATCGGCATCCTGCCCGGCAAGATCCTGACCGAACACCTGACCGAGGCCGTGCCCCCCACCGACGGCGACCAGCGCCCCGATCCGGCGCGCGATCTGGCGCGCGTGGCGGTGATCGAACGTCACGGCGCGAACGGCAACATCGCCACCGGATTCGTGCACGGCTTCGGGCTGACCCGCGGCGCCATCGCCGCGACGGTCGCGCATGACCACCACAACATCGTCGCCGTGGGGCAGGATTACGCCGACATGGCCACCGCCGCCAACCGCCTCAGCGCGATCGAGGGCGGGTTCGTCGTCGTCGATGGCGGCGCGGTGGTGGCCGAGCTGCCGCTGCCCGTGGCGGGGCTGATGGCGCTGGTGCCGTTCGAGGAGGTGCACGCGAGCATGGTCGCGCTCCGCGCCGCCGCGCGCGCGCTGGGCGTCACGCTGGACGAGCCGTTCCTGCAACTTGCCTTCGTGGCGCTGCCGGTGATCCCGCATCTGAAGATCACCGACCGCGGCATGGTCGATGTCGACCGCTTCGCGCTGATCTGAGCACCCCCGAACGGGGCTTGCACCCCCCTTGGCGGCAGATATAACCCGCAGCAATTTGCGCGCCCGGGCCGCTGGCTTGCGGGCTGGGCGCAGTCACGCGCAGGGCCGGGGGGCAAGATGCCGAAGCGAAGCGATCTGAAATCCATCATGATCATCGGCGCGGGGCCCATCGTGATCGGGCAGGCCTGCGAATTCGACTATTCCGGCGCGCAGGCGTGCAAGGCGCTGCGCGAGGAAGGCTATCGCGTGATCCTGGTGAACTCGAACCCGGCCACGATCATGACCGATCCGGGGCTGGCCGACGCCACCTATATCGAACCCATCACCCCCGAGATCGTGGCGAAGATCATCGAAAAGGAGCGCCCCGACGCGCTGTTGCCGACAATGGGCGGGCAGACCGGGCTGAACACCTCGCTCGCGCTTGATGACATGGGCGTGCTGGCCGAATTCGGGGTCGAGCTGATCGGTGCCAACCGCGCCGCCATCGAAATGGCCGAGGATCGCAAGCTGTTCCGCGAGGCGATGGACCGCATCGGGCTGGAAAACCCGCGCGCCACCATCATCGCTGCGCCGAAGCTTTCCAATGGCAAGTTCGACATCAACGCCGGCGTGGCCGAGGCGATGGCCGCGATCGAATATGTCGGTCTGCCCGCGATCATCCGCCCCGCCTATACGCTGGGCGGCACCGGCGGCGGGGTGGCCTACAACCGCGACGATTACGAGCGCATCTGCCGCTCGGGGCTCGATGCCTCGCCCGCCGCGCAGATCCTGATCGACGAATCGCTGCTGGGCTGGAAGGAGTTCGAGATGGAGGTGGTCCGCGACCGTGCGGACAACGCCATCATCGTGTGTTCGATCGAAAACGTCGATCCGATGGGCGTGCACACCGGCGATTCGATCACCGTCGCCCCGGCGCTGACGCTCACCGACAAGGAATACCAGATGATGCGCAACGGCTCGATCGCCGTGCTGCGCGAGATCGGGGTCGAAACCGGCGGCTCCAACGTGCAATGGGCGATCAACCCCGACACCGGGCGCATGGTGGTGATCGAGATGAACCCGCGCGTGTCGCGGTCCTCGGCGCTGGCGTCGAAGGCCACGGGCTTTCCCATCGCCAAGATCGCCGCCAAGCTGGCCGTGGGTTACACGCTGGACGAACTCGACAATGACATCACCCGGGTCACGCCCGCCAGCTTCGAGCCCAGCATCGACTACGTCGTCACCAAGATCCCGCGCTTCGCGTTCGAGAAATTCCCCGGCTCGGTCCCCGAACTGACCACGGCGATGAAATCGGTGGGCGAGGCGATGGCGATCGGCCGCACCATCCACGAATCGCTGCAAAAGGCGCTGGCGTCGATGGAAACGGGGCTTTCGGGCTTCGACGAGATCGCCATTCCCGGCGCCCCCGACCGCGCCGCCGTGATCAAGGCGATCAGCGCGCAGACGCCGGACCGGCTGCGCCTGATCGCGCAGGCCATGCGCGAGGGGCTGAGCGACGACGACATCCAGCGCGCCACGGCGTTCGACCCGTGGTTCCTGGCCCGCATCCGCGAGATTGTCGTCGAAGAAGAAACAATCCGCCGCGATGGCCTGCCGGTGGCCGAAGGCCCGCTGCGCCGGCTCAAGATGATGGGCTTCACCGACGCGCGGCTTGCCGCGCTCACCGGGCGCGACGAGGCGCAGGTCCGCCGCGCCCGCCGCAATCTGGGCGTGACGGCGGCGTTCAAGCGCATCGACACCTGCGCCGCCGAATTCGAGGCGCAGACCCCCTACATGTATTCCACCTACGAGGTCCCCGCGATGGGCGAGGTGGAGTGCGAATCGCGCCCCACCGACCGCAAGAAGGTGGTGATCCTGGGCGGTGGGCCGAACCGGATCGGGCAGGGGATCGAGTTCGATTACTGCTGCTGCCATGCCTGCTTCGCGCTGACCGAGGCGGGCTATGAGACGATCATGATCAACTGCAACCCGGAAACGGTCAGCACCGATTACGACACCTCGGACCGGCTGTATTTCGAGCCCCTGACGCTGGAGCATGTGCTCGAGATCCTGCGCGTCGAGCAGGAGAACGGCACGCTGCACGGGGTGATCGTGCAGTTCGGCGGGCAGACGCCGCTGAAGCTGGCCAATGATCTCGAGGCCGAGGGCATCCCGATCCTGGGCACCGCCCCCGATGCGATCGACCTGGCCGAGGATCGCGAGCGATTCCAGGCGCTTCTGAACAAGTTGGGCCTGAAGCAGCCGGTCAACGGCATCGCGTCAAGCCGCGATCAGGCGTTCGAGATCGCCGCCCGCGTGGGCTATCCGCTGGTGATCCGGCCCTCCTATGTGCTGGGCGGGCGCGCGATGGAGATCGTGCGCGACGACGCGCATCTGGAGCGCTACATCACCGAGGCGGTGGTGGTCTCGGGCAAGAACCCGGTGCTGCTGGACAGCTACCTCGCCGGCGCGGTGGAAGTCGATGTCGATGCGCTGAGCGACGGCGAGGCGGTGCATGTCGCCGGCATCATGCAGCATATCGAGGAAGCGGGCGTCCATTCCGGCGACAGCGCGTGCTGCCTGCCGCCGCACACGCTGGACGCCGCCACGGTGGCCGAACTGAAGCACCAGACCGAGGCGATGGCGCGCGGGCTGAACGTGGTCGGGCTGATGAACGTGCAGTTCGCCATCAAGGACGGCGAGATCTACGTGCTCGAGGTCAACCCCCGCGCCAGCCGCACGGTGCCTTTCGTGGCCAAGGCCACCGACAGCGCCATCGCGTCCATTGCCGCGCGGCTGATGGCCGGCGAGCGGCTGGCCGATTTCGCCCGGCGCGCGCCCTATGACACGGGCGTGGGGCCGACCGACGTGATGCCGCTGGCCGATCCGCTGACGCTCGCCGACCCGATCACGCCGTGGTTTTCGGTCAAGGAAGCGGTGCTGCCCTTCGCGCGCTTCCCCGGCGTGGACACGCTTCTGGGCCCCGAAATGCGCTCGACCGGCGAGGTGATGGGCTGGGCGCGCAACTTCGCGCGCGCCTTCCTGAAGGCGCAGATGGGCGCCGGTGTCAGCCTGCCGGATGGCGGGCAGGTGTTCGTGTCGATCCGCGACGCCGACAAGGGCGCGGCGATGCTGGAGACAGCGCAAGCGCTTGTCGAGATGGGCTTTTCCATCGTCGCCACCGCCGGAACCGCCGCGTGGCTGGAGGGCAACGCGGTGCCCTGCGCGCGCGTGAACAAGGTCTATGAGGGCCGGCCCAACATCGTCGATCTGCTGAAATCCGGCGAGGTGGCGATGGTGATGAACACCACCGAGGGCCAGCAGGCGATCGAGGACAGCCGCGAGATCCGCGCGGTCGCGCTCTATGACAAGATCCCGTATTTCACCACCGCCGCCGGGGCGCACGCTGCTGCGCAGGCGATCCACGCGCGGCGCGAGGATGCGATCACCGTGCGCGCGCTTCAGGGCTGAGGGGCGAGCATCGCCTCGGCGGTGCGCGCCTCTGCCATGATCGCCGTCAGCACCAGCACGTGCCGGGCCGGGCGCCACGCGGCGTCGCGGTCCAGCCGCCGCGCGTTGAGCGCGGCCTCCACCGGCAGCAGCAGCGCCAGCGCCTGAACCGGGCCGGGCAGCGCGCCGTCGATCTGCCCGCGAAGGGCGCTGCGCAGCATCATCTCGCGCCGATACTCGGGCAGGCCACAGCGCGCGGCCGAAACCAGCAGGCGTGGGCGCTTGAGCGCGCGGACGGTCTGAAGCGGATGGTGCATGGCAGGCTCCTTCGTCTGGGTCCACGCATCCTTGCACAACCATAGCGGGTGTTGCGCTTGCAGATTTCCAACGCGCGCTCCGCTTATCAGTGTTTAGTATTTGGAAACAATTATGGTGCTATGGAAAAAAAGTTAATGAAACAGAAACAGAATCAACCAGAGGATGTGTCGTGCGCAAGCTCCATGCACAAGCGGCCCTGGGTGCCGAAGACGATCCGCGGATGGATCGCGGCCAGGCGAACATCCGCCCCCTGCGCGACCTGCCCGACTGGGTGCCCGATGCGGTGCGGCTTTACCTGTCACACACGGCCGACGGGACGTCGCTGCGGGCACTGGCCCGGGCGCGGGGCTGTCATGCCTCGACCGTGATGCGGCAGGTGCGCCGGTTCGAGAACCGGCGCGACGACCCGCTGATCGACGAGGCGCTGAGCCGCCTCGGGCAGCCCGCCGGACCCGCCCGGCGCGCCCGTCCCCCCGACAAGGACCCTGCAATGACTGCCAGCCTCCGCGCCTGTGGCGCTCCGACCTTGCCTGATGCCGTGACGCTGAACCGCGACGCGCCCCCGGTGCTGCACAGCCTGACCCTGGCCGGCGCGGTGCTGGCCATCGCCGCCGACATGGACAAGGCCGTGGTGCTGCGCGAGGACGCGAACGGGCGTGCGCACCGCGTCGCCGTGCTCGACCGCGCGCTGGCCGAGGCGATGGCGCTGCAGGACTGGATCAGCTGCGTCCGTCCCGGCCGCGTTGCAAGCTACGCCATCACGCCCGCCGGGCACGTCGCGCTGCGCGCCTTTGGCGCGGCGGCGGTCGATGGCGAGGGTGGCGCCGCACCTGGCGCGCCCGGCGCTGCGACGGATGCGGACGCGCCGCGCCGCCTGCGCTATGGCCCCGCCGAGGGGCCGGTGGCCGTGCTGGCGCGGCGCCGCGACCATGACGGCGCACCGTTTCTGACCCCTGAACTGGTGGCCGCGGCCGACCGCCTGCGCGAGGATTTCGAGCTGGCCCGCATGGACCGCTGCACAGACACCGACTGGCACCGGATGCTCGACGATCCCGACGCCATCGCAGAGGCCGGGCCTGTCCGCTCGCGCCCCGCTGCGGCGCGCTTGCGCGTGGCCGCGGCGCTGCGCGATCTGGGCCCGGGGCTGGGCGACATGGCGCTGCGCTGCTGCTGCTACCAGGAGGGTCTCGAGACCGCCGAGCGGCGGCTGGGCTGGTCCGCACGCTCCGGCAAGATCGTGCTGCGGATCGCCCTGCAACGGCTGCGACGGCATTACGACGCGCTGGGCCTCGACAGTGACCTGATCGGCTGATCGCACCCGTTTCCGGGTGCGAAACAGCAGCGCGTCAGCCCGTCCAGCCGGCGAGGTTGCTTTCGATCACCTGTCCCAGCGCGGCGATATGCGCCGCATCGTCGTTGAGGCAGGGAATATAGGTGAACTGCTCGCCGCCGGCCTCTTCGAAGCTCTCCTTGATCTCTTCGTTGATCTCTTCGAGCGTTTCGATGCAGTCGGCCGAGAAGGCGGGTGCGATCACCGCCAGCCGCCTGACCCCCTGTTTCGCCAGATCGGCGACGTGATCGACCGTGTAGGGGCGCAGCCATTCCTCGGAGCCGAACACCGACTGGAAGGTGGTCTGGATCGCCTCGTCGGGCCAGCCGAGTTTCTCGCGCAGCAGCCGCGTGGTCTTCTGGCACTGGCAGTGGTAGGGATCGCCCTCCAGCAGGTAGCGCTTGGGCATGCCGTGGTAGCTGGCGACCAGCACTTCGGGCTTTTCCTCCATCGCGTCATAGGTGCGCTGGACCGACTGCGCCAGCGCATCGACATAGGAGGGGTGGTCGAAATAGGGCGCCACCGTGCGCGCAGCGGGCTGCCACTTCTGCTCCATCAGCGCGCGGAAGAACTGGTCGCAGGCGGTGGCCGAGGTCGCGCCCGCATAATGCGGATAGAGCGGGAAGAACAGGATCTTCTCGCAGCCCGCGGCGACCATCTCGTCGACCTTGGACTTGGTCGAGGGGTTGCCGTAGCGCATGCAGAAATCGACCATCACGCCGTCGCCGAACTGCGCGCCGATCCGCTCGGCCAGCTTGGCGGTCTGGTCCTTGGTGATGGTCATCAGCGGGCTTTCGCCCTTGTCGTGGTTCCAGATCGACTTGTAATTCGCGCCGCTGGTGAAGGGGCGCTTGGACAGGATGATGAGCTGCAGCAGCGGTTGCCACTTCCACGCCGGATAGTCGATCACGCGCTTGTCCGACAGGAACTCGTTCAGGTAGCGTCGCATCGACCAGTAATCATAGTTGTCCGGGGTCCCGAGGTTCGCCAGCAGCACGCCCACCTTGGCCTGCGGAACCGGGGGATGCTCGGCCGGCGCATGGGCGAGGCGCCCCTCGCCGGGGTGGTCGTGGTGAACCGGGCACCGGAGCGGCTGGCTCTGCTGCGCGTCGAGCATGGCGGGCGTCCTCACATCTGTCTCAGCACGAGTGCTGCGTGACATAACGGGTTTTGTGCCGCGGTCAATCTTTGCGGGGCTGCGCTCAGTCGCGGTGCGGGTCATCCCGCCGCGGTGGCGGGCCGGCGGGGTCGTCGAGCGGCGTTTCGCGCGTGCCCAGCGCCTCGGCCAGCCGGTGGGTCGCCGATCCGGGGCGCAGCGGTTTGGGCTGGCTGTCGGCGGGGGACCAGCCGGTCAGGAAGATCAGCTCGAAACTGGCCAGGATGCGTCCGTCGGCGGCCGGGAAGTGCCGGCGATAGAGCGCCTCGGCCGTGTCGAACAACGCCCGTGGCGCCGGGCTGCGCGCGCGCCCGGCCAGCGCGTTGCCTTCGCCCATGTCGCGCAGCTCTGCGGCAAGGTGCCGCAGACTGCGGTAGGCTGCGCGCAACGTCACCGTGTCCGCGACCGGCAGCGCGAAGCCCGCGCGTTGCAAAAGCGCGCCCAGATCGCGGATCTCGCCCATCGGCAACACGCGCGGTGACAGTCCGCCGCGCAGCGCCGTTTCGGCTTCGGCCAGCACCGCGCGCAGCTCGCTCAGGCTGCGCCCGCCGGGCAGCACCGCCAGGAACAGCCCATCGGGTGCCAGCGCGCGGCGCGCCTGCACCAGTTGCCCCACCGGGTCGGCGGCCCAATGCAGCGCCATGGCGTGGATCACCAGATCATGCGCGCCGGGCTCCAGCGCCAGCACCTCGTCATCGGCGACAAGCGCCGCGCCGGGCAGGAACCGGTCCCATGCGTCGGGCAGGCCGGTGACGATCGCGGGGCGCGTAAACCTTCTGTTAACCTCGCTGAGTCTCAACTCGAGCTCGTCGCGTGCCTCGGCGTGCAGGAAGGGCGCGGCGCCTGCGCCGCGGCGCGCGGCGCGGGCGCGGCTGCGGGCCAGTGCGGCGCGGTCGGCGATTTGCGGCGGGGGGGGGCTGGACATTGGCGCGGATCTCTCCTTTGCGTCTCAGATAGGGGGCCCGGCATGGGGTTTCAAAGCCTGGTGCGTGCGATCTACCCGCCGCGCTGCCTGACCTGCGATGCGTTCACCGATATCGACCACGCGCTCTGCCCGGCGTGCTGGCCGCAGGCGCATTTCATCCACGGGCTGGTCTGCGATGCCTGCGGCGTGCCGTTGCCGGGCAACCCCGAGGAAGGTGCGGTCCTGTGCGACGACTGCTTGCGCGTCGCGCGACCGTGGGCGCAGGGGCGCGCGGCGATGATGTATGGCGACAAGGCGCGCACGATCGTGCTGGGGCTGAAATACCACGACCGCGAGGATCTGGTCCGTCCTGCGGGGCGCTGGCTGCACCGTGCAGCCCGGCCCATGCTGCGCCCCGGCATGCTGGTTGCGCCGGTGCCGTTGCACCGGCTGCGGCTGCTGATGCGGCGCTACAATCAGGCCGCGTGGCTGTCATCGGCACTGGCGCGCGAGGCGGGGCTGGAGCACTGCCCCGACCTGCTGGTGCGCGCGCGCTTCACCGGCACGCAGGACGGCCGGTCGCGCCACGCCCGGTTCGACAACGTGGCCGACGCATTCGTCCCGCACCCGCGCCAGGGACGGCGCATCGCGGGGCGCGACATCGTGCTCGTGGACGACGTGATGACTGCGGGCGCGACGCTCGCCGCCGCGACCGAGGCGTGTCTGGAGGCGGGCGCGGCGTCGGTCCGGGTGGCGGTCCTGGCGCGCGTTGCGCAGCCGGCATAATCGCGTATAGTCGCGCCGCAATCCGATCCGATCAGGAGCGCGCCATGCAGGCCGTTGAAATCTATTCCTCTCCGCTCTGCGGATTCTGTCATGCGGCGAAGCGGTTGCTCAAGTCCAGGGGCGTCGCGTTCACCGAGATCAACGTCCTGACCAACCCCGGACGCAAGCCCGAGATGATCGAGCGCGCAGGCGGGGCGCGCACCGTGCCGCAGATCTTCATCGGCGGCGCCCATGTCGGCGGGTGCGACGAGCTTTACGCGCTCGACCGCGCCGGGAAGCTCGATGCGCTCCTGAAGGGCTGATCCGGGATGCGCGCGGCGCTCGTGCAGATGACCGGCAGCGACGATCCGGCCGCGAACACGGCGGCGGTGCTGGAGCATCTGCGCAGCGCCGCGGCGCAGGGCGCTGCGCTGGTGGCCACGCCCGAGGTCACGAACTGCATCTCGACCTCGCGCAGCCATCAGCGCGCGGTGCTCCACCCGGAAGCCACCGATCCCACCCTCGCCGCGCTGCGCGGCGAGGCGCGCGCGCTCGGGCTCTGGGTGCTCGTCGGCTCGCTGGCGCTGCTGACCGGGGATGCGGATGGCCGCTTCGCCAACCGCTCCTTTCTGATCGGCCCCGATGGCGCCATCGCCGCGCGCTACGACAAGATCCACATGTTCGACGTGGCTGTTTCCGAAACCGAAACATACCGCGAGTCCGATGGCTTCCGCCCCGGCGGCACGGCGGTGCTGGCGCGCACGCCGCTGGGCGCGCTCGGGCTGAGCGTGTGCTACGATCTGCGCTTCCCGGCGCTCTACCGGGCGCTCGCGCAGGCCGGCGCGCAGGTCCTGACCGTCCCGGCGGCGTTCAGCCCGGTCACCGGCGCGGCCCATTGGGAGGTCCTGCTGCGCGCCCGCGCGATCGAGACCGGCTGCTTCGTTCTCGCCCCCGCACAGACCGGCATCCACGACGCGCAACGCGGCCGCGCGCGGCGCACGCATGGTCATTCGCTTGTCGTTGCGCCGTGGGGCGAGGTGCTGCTGGACGCGGGCACCGATCCGGGGGTGCATGTGGTCGATCTGGACCTTGCGCAGGTCGACGAGGCGCGCCGTCGCGTGCCCGCGCTGCACCACGACCGCGCCTTCGAGGCACCATGACCGGGCGGCGCGACGATCTGGCCACGGCGCTCTTCAGCGAGTTGCTGATTGCCGACCAGATGGCGCGCAACCGGCTGTCGCGGGTGCTGCCGCGGGGGATGGAGCTGTCGCATTTCGGGGTGCTCAACCTGCTGGCGCGCGCGCAGGGCGAGCGCACGCCCGCACAGCTCGCGCGCGCCTTTCACGTCACGCGCGGAGCGATGTCGAACACGCTCGCCAAGCTGGAATGGGCGGGATACGTGCATATCCGTCCCGACTGGGACGACGCGCGGCGCAAATGCGTGGCGATCAGCCCCGCCGGTCTGCGCGCGCGCGACGAGGCGATCGGGGCGCTGGTCCCGCTCATCGGCCAGACGGTCGACACGGTGGGCGCCGAGCGCGTGCGTCATACCCTGCCGGTGCTGCGCGCGCTGCGCGCCGCGCTCGAGGCGGACTGAGCGCGCCTCAGCCCCCCGCGCGCACGAAGGTCAGGTAATGTGGTTGGCGCCCTTCGCGCAGGGCCTTGGCCTCGTAGCGGGTCCGGGTCCAGTCGTCCCAAGGGGTGTGCAGCTCCTGCGCGCGGCGCACGAACCCCGCGCGCGGCACCTCCTCGAGCGTCTGGCGCACGTAGTCGGGAATGTCGGTCGCCACCCGGAACACCGCGCCGGGGCGCAGCACACGCGCGAGCGGCTCCAGATGCTCGGGCGTGACGAAGCGGCGGCGGTGGTGGCGCGCCTTGGGCCACGGGTCAGGATAGAGCAGGAAGGCCCGGTCGAGGCACCCGTCGGGCAGCACGTCGAACAGATCGCGCGCATCGCCCGGATGCAGGCGGATGTTTGCAACGCCAGCGCGCCGGATCCGCCCCAACGCCATGGCGACCCCGTTCAGGAACGGCTCGCAGCCGATGATTCCGACATCGGGCGCGCGCTGGGCCTGGTGGACCATGTGTTCGCCGCCCCCGAACCCGATTTCGAGCCACAGCGGGCGCGGGCCGGGAAACAATGCAGCGGGATCGATCCGGGTGCGGTCCGGGTTGTCCTGCACGCTCACGCCATGAACCCGAAGCGCTGGCAGCAGGTCCTCCAGATCGCGCTCCTGCGCGGGCTTGAGCGACTTTCCCTTCACCCGGCCGTAGAAATTGCGCCCGGGCACCGCCGATCTGAGCATTCCGGTTTTCATGCCGGCCCCCTTGCTTGCGTCGGTTGCGGGAATGCCCCGCCCGGCAGCCCGGATCAACCCCGCCGCGCCCCGTTCGACCGGAGCGCCCACCCACCCGCCCCGCTCCGGTCGAACGGGGCGCGGCGGGG
>LFIK01001625.1_pt1 | contig 17979 bp, 15 predicted proteins | sample 643401 | NCBI WGS metagenome assembly LFIK01 (sample SAMN03777447, study PRJNA286221) | soda lake metagenome | biome: soda lake; feature: Kulunda steppe; material: water; isolation source: sample T5-Br brine of Lake Tanatar-5 | place: Russia: Kulunda steppe | collected 2010-07
AATGATGTGCTGCAGGCGCGGGGACTGCTTCAGTCCAAGGGGGCGCCGGAGACCTTTGATGTGTCCGGGTTTGTCGATCTGGTGCGCCAGGTGCGTCGCGATGATGGTCCCGTCGCCTATCCGCTTTTCGACCGCGCGGCTGACAGGACCATTGCGGGGGCAGCGACGCTTGAATCGACGACTCGCTTTGTCATCTTTGAAGGAAATTATCTGCTTCTGCAAAAGGGCGCCTGGGCGCAACTCGCTGCACTGTTCGATGTCACGATCATGCTGCATGTCGATGCGGAGAAGCTGCGCGCGCGGTTGGTTCGTCGCTGGATCGAACATGGTTTGGACCAGAACACTGCAGTCGCGCGCGCGGATGGCAACGACATGCAGAATGCGCAGCTGGTGCTGGCGCACTCGGGCACACCCGATCTCAAGGTCATCACTCTGCCAGACGATCAACTCGTGCTTGAGACGCAGGCAAGCCGGGCCGGAATGCTGGCCGAACGAAAATAGCACCGGATCGGTCGCGCAGGCGCGACGACGGAACATCAAGGGGGGGGAACATGTCAGGCGTAAGCATCCAGAATGTCGAGAAAGCGTTTGGCGGCGTTCGCGTCATCCATGGAATTGATATCGAGATCGCCGATGGCGCTTTTGTCGTGCTGGTTGGCCCCTCTGGCTGCGGAAAGTCCACCTTGCTGCGCATCATCGCCGGGCTGGAAGATGTGACATCCGGTTCGATCATGACCGGCGATACCGAAGTCAATGACATGGTGCCCAAGGATCGCGACATCGCGCTGGTATTTCAGAATTACGGCCTCTAAGGCGGTCCGCATTTCAGGAGATCACGGCGAATCCCGACATCTGCCCTGACCTGCCCGACCTGTGTCCGCCATTGTCGGCATGGATGGCTTGCGCTGCCGGCATCGCAAGGTGCCAAATTGGGTATTCAGCACATGCAGCGTCGGATCGGACATGACCGGATGGAAGGTGATATCCGCACAGAGCTTGCCGGGGCAGCGCGGGCGAATGCACACCTATCCCGCCACTTGCCCCACTGTCGCGCGCAGGATCAGCCGGGGCGGCAGTCTTGTGACAACAGAGGCACCCGGCCGGGTTATCGCGTGCTGCGCGCCCAGCCTTCCGATGCCTTCCTTGTTGACGGCTATGGTTGTCAGTGGCGGGTGGATCAACTCAGCCTCTTCCATGTCGTCGCAGCCGATGACGGACAGGCTCTCGGCCGGGGTCGTCCCGCTGCGCAGGATCCCGGCCACCATACCGAACGCGATCAGGTCGCTGAAACAGATCGCCGCTGTGGGCCGACCAGCCGGGTCCGAGCGTTTCAGGATAGCCTGCGCGGCATCCAGCCCGAACCGGCGCAGCGTGGGGCCGTGCAACACCTCCATCGCGGGCAGTCCCGCCTGCGCAATCGCCTGCGCGGCCCCGGCCTGCCGGTCACGCGCGGTCGAAGTGTCCTGTCCGCCCCCGACCCAGATGATCCGCTGATGGCCATGCGCGATCAGGCATTCTGCCGCCATGGTGCCCGCGCGTCGATCGTCATTCAGCACCTGTGGCAGGTTAAGTCCCTCCAGACCGCGCGAGATGAGCACGGTGGGGACCAGTGGCTCGGCACGCTCGTCGGGCCAGACCGGCCGCAGATGCGCACGGGTTGTTCCGCGCACCGGGATCAGGACAATCCCACCCACACCCTGCTCCATCGCCGTCTGAAGGAACTGGCTTTGCAGTGTCAGCTCATCGCGCGCGATTCCCAGAAACACCTGCCGCCCCTGTCCGCGCAGCTCTGCCTCGACATGGATCAGGAACTCATTGAAGACCGGATTGGACGCATCGCTCAGGCAGACCGCAATCAGCGATGACTGTGTCTGGCGCAGGTTTGCTGCCGCGCGATTGTAGATGTAGCCCAGCCGGACAGCCGCTTCAGTTACCTTTGTGCGCGTCTGGGGCGAAATACGCGGATGCGCGCGCAGCGCCATCGACGCTGTCGCGACTGTCACGCCCACATCTTCTGCGATGTCGCGCAAGGTAACTCGTCTGTTGTACATGCTCTACAGACTTGGCTGAAAAATGTGGCAGTTAACATTGTTTAATCGATTGACCTATGACAAGGCAACATGCTTATCTTGGGCGCGAAGGGATTTGCGCATGCCGCATGTCGCCTTCGAACAGGAGGAGGAGAGACACTCATGAGAAAGCCATTCACGCGATATCTCGGGCAAGGCGCAGCCGCTGCCCTGCTGGCTGCGACCTCGACCGCAGCGTTCGCCGATACATGCGACTGGACACCCGACCGCGCCGTGACCTTTGTCGTGCCCTGGGGCGCGGGCGGCGGCACGGATGCCAATGCCCGCATGCTGGCCCAGATGCTTGAACAGAAATGGGAGGTTCCCTTCAATGTCGTCAACCGCACAGGCGGCAATGGCGTCACGGGGCACAGTGCGATTTCGAATGCCGAACCTGACGGGCTGACCGTTGGCGCTGTCACGGTCGAGATCAATACCATGCACTGGGTCGGGCTGACCGACATGACCTATGAGAACATCACGCCGATCTCGCTGATCGATATCGTGCCGTCCAGCGTGCTGGTCGCCGCTGACAGCCCGTTCGAGAGCCTTGGCGATGTGCTGGATCACGCACGCGAAAATCCGGGCGATCTGACGGCGTCGGGCACGTCTCTCGGCGGGATCTGGCATCTGGCGCTTGCAGGCATGCTGAATGCCGAGGGCATGGACCCCGAATCGATCATGTGGATTCCGTCGCAAGGTGCAGCCCCTGCCATGCAGGAACTGATCGCAGGCGGTGTGGATATGGTGACACCCGCCCTGTCCGAAGGGCGTTCGCTGGTGGATTCGGGCGAGTTGCGCGCCCTGGCCTATATGCATGATTCCCCGATGGAGGCCCTGCCGGACGTGCCCCTGACGGCTGATGTGCTGGACAGCGGCTGGACACTCGCCGCATACATCACGATCTCTGGCCCTGAAGGGCTGCCGGACGAGATTGCCTGCGCCTATGAACAGGCCGTTCAGGAAATCACCGAAAGCGACGAATGGGCCGAGTTCAAGGATTCGCGCGGGGCTGACAATGTCTTCTTGGGGCGCGAGGAACTGCGCGATTACATGATGGCTCAGGACGAGGCCCTGGGCGAAACCATTCAGGCCATCGGACTGGCGGAATAAACCTTCCGGGGTTCGCATGTCGTTGAAACGTGATCTTGTCGTGGGGGCGGCCCTGACCGCCCTCGCCATCTTCATGATCTGGCAGTCACAGGGCTTTCCGCGCATCCGCGCCATGCCCTATGGCCCCGATCTGTTCCCGCGCATCATCGCAGGCGGGCTGATCCTTGCTGCCATCGGCATCGTGATCGAGGGGCTGCGCAATGTCCGCCGCAGGGGCGAGGCAACATTGTCCGCGGACACAAGCACACTGCCGGCGCACACCGCCGCGCTGTCCTTTGTCGCCGTTGCTGCGCTGGTCGCGGGGTTCGCGCTGCTGTTGCCTGTGCTGGGCTTTCACATCGCAGCGGCACTGGTGGTGGTGCTGGCCGTGCCGATCTTTGGCGGAAGTTTGCTTCTGGCGCTGATCATGGGGGCCGTCGTTCCCGTGGTGCTGCATTACATCTTTTATTCGCTCATGCGGGTGGTTCTGCCCTGGGGCCTGCTGACCCCGATTGCCTGGTAGCCGGTGATGGATCTGTTTGCCCTTCTTGCCGTGGTGCTGACCCCCAAGATCCTTGGGACCGTTTTCCTGTGCACGCTCTACGGTGCCTTTGTGGGGGCCATGCCAGGGCTGACGGCAACCATGGCCGTGGCGCTGCTGGTGCCCTTTACCTGGTTCATGGACCCGGTGCAGGCTGCCGCCGCGATCGTCGCCACAACCACCACGGCGATCTTTGCAGGCGATATCTCGGGCGCGGTGCTGAAGATCCCCGGCACTCCGGCCTCCGCCGCCTATGTCGAGGACAGCTACCGCCTGTCGCAATCGGGCCATCCGCGCAGCACGCTTTACTCGGCGCTGTTTGCCTCGGTGGTCGGGGGGGTGATCGGCGTGACGATCCTGATGTTCGCGACGCCCACGCTGACCTATCTCTCGCGAAACTTTTCCAGTGATGAAGCGTTCTGGCTGGCGGCACTTGGCCTGTCCTGCGCCGTTCTTGTCGGCGGGCCATCCGTGCCGCGCAATTTCGCGAGCCTGTTCATCGGGCTGGCGATTGCCACAGTCGGGATCGATGTCGCCGTAGGCCATCCGCGCTTCACCTTTGGCAATGTAGAACTCTATGACGGGGTCAGCTTCATCCCCGCGATGATCGGCATGTTCGCGCTGTCGGAGTTGTTGCGCAACGCGGTTGGAGGTCGGCAGTCGTCACGCCTGCGCCTGTCGGTCGAGCCATTGCGCCAGGCGCTGGTCACCGCTGCACGCCAGTTCGGGGCCCTGTGGAAGAATGTGCTGCGGTCTGCCACGGGTGGCACATTCATCGGCGCACTGCCCGGTGCCGGCGCCGATGTCGCCGCCTGGATCGCCTATGCCGTGTCCCGGCGCTTTTCGCGCAAGCCCGAAGCCTATGGGCGCGGTCATATCGAGGGTGTAGTCGATGGCGGCGCGGCCAACAACGCGGCCGTGGCGGGGGCGTGGACACCGGCGCTTGTCTTTGGCATTCCGGGCGACAGCGTCACGGCCATCGCCATCGGCGTGCTGATGATGAAGGGGCTGACCCCCGGCCCCGATGTGCTGAATACCGATTCCGCGATGGTCTATGCGATATTCGGATCGTTTTTGCTGGCCAATCTGATGATGCTGGTCACGGGCGGTCTGGTCGTCGCGATGGCCACTCAGGTTCTGCGCGTGCCGCGTGCGGTGCTGATGCCGATCATCCTGATCCTTGCCATGCTGGGGGGCTATGCCATCAGCGGCAGCACACTGGCGATCTGGATCATCCTTGTGCTGGGGCTTCTGGCCAGCGCCATGCTCTGGGCCGATATCCCGCTGGCCCCGGCGATTCTGGGTATCGTTCTGGGCCGGATCGTCGAGGACAATTTCATGGTCTCGATGCTGAAGGCGCGCGGCGATCTGACCGAATTCTTCGCCCGCGACATTGCCGCCGTTCTGGGGGCAATCACACTCACGATCTGGGCGATCCTGCTCTATCGCGCGCTGCGCAGCTTTATCGCGCCCGCAAAACCGCAGGACAACCCGGATACCACCCGCGACACCTCTGACCGATAGGACGTATTCCATGAACAGACGCAACACCCTGAAAACCAGGCTCAAGGCCGGAGAGACCATTGCCGCGGCGTGGCTGGACCTCGGATCGGCAGAGGTGGCCGAGGTGCTGGTGCATACCGGCTGGGATGTCGTGATCGTGGATTGCGAACACGGCCCCGCCACGGTCGAGGATGCCGTATCCCTGATCCGCGCGATAGAGGCCGCAGGCGGCCAAGCCGTTCTGCGCGTGCCCGAAGGCGCGGACGCAGTGCTGAAACGCGTGCTCGACAAGGGGGCGCATTCGCTGATGGTCCCGATGGTGCAGGACGCGGCCGCCGCGCGCCGGATCACAGCAAGCTGCCTCTATCCGCCGCATGGGCAGCGCGGCTATGCGGCCCCGATCCTGCGCGCCTCGCAGTACGGCGCGGTGTCCGACTATGCGACGGCAAACGCCCGTGACGAATTGTTGTTGATGATGCAGATCGAACATATCGACGCGATCGAGGCCATTCCCGACATGGCCAGAGTGCCCGGTGTGGACATGATCTTCATCGGCCCGAATGATCTGGCGGCCTCGATGGGGCATCTGGAGAATATGGGACACCCGGAGGTGCGCAACGCCATCGCGCGCGCTGAGGCGCTGGCACGCGATGCGGGCGTGATGCTGGGGACCGTGCTCTGGGCCGATCACGATTATCGCTCACTGCGCGCGGCGGGCTATCAGTTCATCGCAGGCGCCTGTGATGTGGCGATGCTGGCGCAAAGCGCGCGCGCCGCGCGTGAAAGCGTGCGCGAGATGCTGGCCTGAGCCTGTGCGCGCGCCAGGGATCCTGTGCGCCGGGCTGGTGGCGCTGGATTTCGAGTTCTCCGTCTCGGATTTCCCGCAACCGGGGCTGAAACACAAGGCCAGTAGCGCGGCTGCCAAGGCGGCGGGCGGCGCATTGAACGCCGCTGCCGCGGTGAACGCATTGGGCGGCAGGGCATATCTGCGCGCGGCCCTGGGCGATGATCCGCTGGCCGATCTGATGCGCAGCCGCATCGCCGCGCGCGGCGTGGCGATGGACGGTCTGCATTGCGTCGCGGGCCAGATCACGCCACATTCGGCTGTGCTTATCCAACCCGGGGGCGAGCGCACCATCATCAATTATCGCGACGACCGGCTGTGCGATACCCTGCCGCCCCTGCCCCGGCCGTTCCGTTTTGACGCAGTGCTCTGCGATACGCGCTTCCCGGCGCTCTCGGCGCCGGTACTGGCTGCCGCGCGCAAGGCAGGCAAACCCGCTGTGCTGGATGCCGAGGCTCCGGTAAGGCAGTTGGGTGACGCGCTGCATCTGGCCAGCCATATCGCCTTTTCCGAACAGGGGCTGATCGACTATGCCGGGGCTTGCACGCCTGCAACCTTGCGCGATGTGAGCCGTTCGCTGGGCGCATGGGTCAGTGTGACGCGCGGTCCAAAGCCGGTCCTGTGCGATGACGGGATCACGGGGGCAGAAGTGCCGGTGCCTGCCACCAGAATCGACAACAGCAATGGTGCAGGCGATTTCTGGCATGCCGCCTTCACCCTTGGCGTCGCTCTGGGCCAGCCGGAGAATGCGGCCGTCGCAAGTGCGAATGCGGTAACAGCACGCCATCTTTCGGGGCGCAGGATCACCCCGATCATCGCTGCATCTTGAGAAGCTTGCGCAGTCCGAAACCCTGGCATCCGGTCGAAAGGCTGTTTTGCACATATCAGCTGATGGTCGAGATGCCCCTTTCCGTGAACACATTCACCCAAGATAAGTTCAACAAATAAAACGGTAACAATCTGTAGTTATACTGAGATTTGTTTGCAATCTTTTCAATGGCGCGGTTCGCCGAACAAAGGTCCTGATGGGGTCAGCAGGGCCAGTCACGGCAGAACAGACGTTCCTTTCACACCAAATGTCCAGGTGATGTGATCAGGGCCATGCGTGCTACACGCTGCGCGACACATGACGCGCGGCTCGGGCTATCCCCTGAGCCGCGCGCATCTGCCGGGTCAACTGGCCAGGTCGAGCACCATGCGCCCCTCGATCTGGCCCTTTCTCATGCGATCGAAAATCGCGTTGATATCTTCCAGCGGGGCCGTGTCGATTGTGGCCTTCACTTTGCCATCACCTGCGAAATCGAGCGACTCCTGCAGGTCAAGCCGGGTTCCCACGATCGAGCCCCGCACCGACACCCCGTTCAGCACCATGCCGAAGATGTTGAGCGGAAAATCCCCAGGCGGCAATCCGTTGAGAACAACAGTGCCACCGCGATCAACCATGCCGATGGCTTGCTCGAAGGCTTTCTCGCCCACAGCGGTCACGAGCGCACCCTGCGCACCGCCGCCTGTTTCGCGCACCACATCCGCAGCCGGATCCTCTGAAGTGCGCGCATTCACAGTGATCTTGGCCCCAAGGCGGCGGGCATGGGCAAGCTTGGCGTCGTCAATATCGACCGCCACTACATTCAGACCCATGGCCACTGCATATTGCACGGCCATATGCCCCAGCCCGCCGATGCCAGAGATGACGACTGTATCACCGGGCTTCACATCGGTCATCTTCAGGCCCTTGTATACTGTGACTCCAGCACAGAGGACGGGCGCGATCTCGTTGAACTCGATGTTTCCCGGCAGATGGCCCACGAATTTCGGGTCCGCGAGGACAAAATCGGCAAAGCCGCCATTCACCGAGTAGCCTGTGTTCTTCTGGCTGCGGCACAGCGTCTCCCAGCCGCCCAGGCAATGGCGACAATGACCGCAGGCCGTGTACAGCCATGGCACGCCGACGCGGTCGCCTTCCTTCACATTGGTAACGCCTGCTCCCACAGCCGAGACATAGCCCACACCCTCATGGCCCGGAATGAAAGGGGGATTAGGCTTGACAGGCCAGTCTCCTTCGGCCGCATGCAAATCCGTGTGGCACACGCCAGAGGCATGGATTGCCACCTGGATCATGCCAGGCTCGACTTCGGGGACGGGCACTTCATCCAGCGAGAGCGGTGCGCCGAATTCGCGCACTACAGCGGCTTTCATCGTTTTCATACTCATGCCCTCCTTAAAAGAAGCCCAGCTTGTTGGGGTTGTAGCTGACCAGCATGTTCTTGGTCTGCTGGTAATGGTCGAGCATCATCTTGTGGGTTTCGCGACCGATGCCTGACTGCTTGTAGCCGCCAAAGGCCGCATGCGCCGGATAGGCATGGTAGTTGTTGACCCAGACACGCCCGGCCTCGATATTGCGCCCGAAGCGGTAGGCACGCGTGCCGTCACGGGTCCAGACCCCGGCGCCCAGGCCGTACATCGTGTCATTGGCGATCGCGAGCGCCTCATCCTCGTCCTTGAAGGTCGTGACCGACACCACCGGGCCGAAGATTTCCTCCTGAAAGACGCGCATCTTGTTGTGGCCCTTCAGGATTGTCGGTTCGATATAATATCCCCCCGCAAGATCGCCCTCCAGTTCCTTGGCCTTGCCGCCGGTCAGCACTTCGGCACCTTCTTCGACGCCAATGGTGAAATAGGACATGATCTTGTCATGCTGCTGCTTGGAAGCCTGTGCGCCGACCATCGTGGCAAGATCCCGCGGGTCGCCCTGCTGGATGGCTTTCACGCGGGCAATGCAGCGCGCGATGAATTCCTCGTAGATGTCTTCCTGGATCAGCGCGCGCGAGGGGCAAGTGCAGACCTCGCCTTGATTGAAGGCAAACAGGACGAAGCCCTCGACCGCCTTGTCCAGATAGGCGTCATCCTGCGCCATCACGTCGCTGAAGAAGATATTGGGCGATTTGCCGCCCAGTTCCAGCGTGACCGGGATCAGGTTGACCGTGGCGGCTTCCATGATCTTGCGGCCCGTCGCGGTGGAGCCGGTGAAGGCGATCTTGGCAATGCGGGTGGAGCGGGCCAGCGCATCGCCTGCCTCGGCCCCCAGACCGTTTACGATGTTCAGCGTGCCGTCGGGCAGCAGATCGGAGATCACTTCCGCCAGGACCAGTATCGCCGCCGGGGTCTGCTCGGCGGGTTTTAGCACGATGCAATTGCCCGCAGCCAGCGCGGGTGCGATCTTCCATGCCGCCATCAGGATCGAGAAATTCCACGGAATGATCTGGCCAACCACGCCAAGCGGTTCATGGAAGTGATAGGCCACCGTGTCGTTGTCGATCTCTGACATGGTGCCTTCCTGCGCGCGCAGCGTGCCTGCAAAATAGCGGAAATGATCAATCGCAAGAGGAATATCCGCCGCTGTCGTCTCGCGGATGGGCTTGCCATTGTCCCAGGTCTCGGCAGCGGCGATCAGGTCGAGGTTTTCCTCCATCCGGTCGGCGATCTTGAGCAGGATGTTCGAGCGCTCTGCTGCCGAGGTCTTGCCCCATGCGCCAGCTGCGGCATGCGCTGCATCCAGCGCCATGTCGATATCGGCCGCATCCGAACGGGCGACCTCGCAGACCTTCTGGCCGGTTATGGGCGTGATGTTGTCCATGTACCGACCGGCAGCCGGTGGAACAAAAGCGCCGCCAATGAAATTGTCATAGCGCGCCTTGAAGGGCGATTGGGTGCGGAAATCCGCCGGGCTCATCTTGTTCATGGTCTTCCTCCGAAAATACCGCCCATATGCGGCGGCTGTGATGTCTGTTGCGCCGGATCGCGGCGTTGCAGGATCAGATTGGTCCGGTTAGCGGACCCCTCCCCTGCACTCAGACAACACTGGACGGCTCTGCCAATCAATTCGACCAAAGGATAATACGAGGTCATGGGGGCGCCGCGTCGGTGGCAGCTCCAGCCGCTGTTGCTTACAGGTACAGCACCGGGGTCAACCGTCGGCGTAATCCTGACGCAACCAGTAGCTGTGATCCCCGCGCGCGGACTGCGCGGGTGCGACGCTGCTGTGCATCGAGACCTGACGCAGCACACGCTGCAAGCGGCGCAGTGACAGCGGCTTGCGCAGTAGCAGCACTGCGCGGTCCGCTGCCTTCTGCGCCAGCGCCGGATCGTGATCGGCTGTGACCAGCACGGCGGGAATGGCGCCATGGTGCGCGCGCAGTTCGGCGATGACATCAAGCCCGTTGGCGTCTGCGTCAAGCTGGTAGTCGGCGAGGATAACATCTGGCGGCACGCCCAGATCGGCAATCAGCGCCTCGGCCTCTTGTGTTGTGGTGGCCTCGATCGGGCTGGTCCCCCAGTCTTCGAGCACGGCGGTCATGCCCTTGCGTACCTCGGCATCGTTTTCGATCACCAGCACCAGCAGGCCGTCGAGCGTGTCATGCAGGCTGTCTTCGGGCGCATGGATGGTCCGACTCGCAGGGTCGGGCGTTGCGCGCATGACCGTGACGCCGAAAACCGTGCCGCGGCCGGGGGTCGAACGCAGCACAAGCGGATGCCCCATAAGCGCGCAAGCCTGTTCGACGATCGCCAGCCCCAGCCCCATGCCACTGTCGCTATGGGCAGGGTCAAGCCGGGTGAATTCCTGGAAAATCTCGGCCTGCTTGTCCTCGGGAATACCGGGGCCGGTATCCCAGACCTCGATGCGCACGTCGTCGCCAGAGCAGCGCACGCCCAGCAGCACGCCGCCTTTCTTCGTATAACGCAGGGCGTTGGACAGTAGGTTTTGCAGCACACGTTTCAGATAGACCGGATCGGTGCGGACATGCGCAGTCGTGTCGCGCACCCGCAATTCCAGCCCGCGCGCCTTGGCCATGGGCGCGAATTCCTCACGCAGCCTGTCCAGCAGCGCGCCGAGCGGGATGGTCTCGGGCTTGGCCCTGGCCGCGCCGATGTCGAATTTCGAAATGTCGAGCAGCGCGCCAAGGATCTGTTCGACAGATCCGAAGGCCGAATTGACCCGCTCGATCAGACGCGCCTGCGCGGGCGGGTGGTCCATGGACGACAGTGACGACAGAAACAGCTTGGCGGCGTTCAGAGGTTGCAGCAGGTCGTGGCTCGCTGATGCCACGAAACGCGATTTCGAGGCATTGGCGCGCTCGGCCTCGTCGCGGGCAGATTCAAGCTCCAGCGTACGGGCGCGCACACGCGCCTCGAGCGTCTCATTGAGGCTGTGCATCTCCTCGATGGCACGACGTTCCTTGGTCAGGTCGTTAAAAGAAATCACGAAACCCTGATCGGGCATGGCCTGCGCGAAGAGATCAAGGATCGCGCCATCATCCTGCCGGATTTCCAGCCGCATCGGCGCGCGGTCGGGCGGGCCGTTGACCCAGTCGGTCAGCGTGGCGCGGATATTGCTGCGCCCCAACTGCCTGCGCCGCATCAGGCTATTGAGCATTACCGTGAAAGGCGTGCCGCTCACCAACAGGTCTACAGGTGGTGAGAACAGCTCGCGCAGGCGACGGTTCCAGCCTGCGAGCCTTGCCTTTGCGTCAAAGATCATCACCCCCTGATCGATATGGTCAAGCGTTGCGCGCACCATCTGCGCCTGTTCATCAAGCAGCTTCGTGCGCTCCTCGCGTGCCATGCGCACCATACCGGTTACCTCGGTCTGGGTGACGGCCGTACCGCCCGAATCCATCCGCTGTTCGGAAATCTGCAGCCACTGATCTTCGACCAGCGCGACCATGAAACTCACATCCCGCCGCCGATGATTCTCGAGCCGCCTGGCGACCCAGTCGCGCCGCTGGGCGGCATCAGCAATCTTCAGGCTGGGGCTTTCGGACACGATGCGAACGTATTCGCGAAAGGACAACCCCGGCTCCAACCTGCGCTGCACATCGGGCAGATCGGCGCAGAATCGCGAGTTCCACATGGTCAGGCGGTCCTGTGCGTCGAACATGGCAAAGCCCTCGACCATCGCTTCCATCGCATCGGCCAGCGCGTTGCGCGCATTCACAGCTTCGCGCTCGGCCTGCGACAGGAGGGCGTTGGTGATGCGCAGACGGTCCAACGTATCGGCCAGATCACGGGTGCGGGCACGGATCTGGCTTTCCAGCGCCACCACATGCCCGAGTTGGGCGACCGAGCGCGTGGCGCCTTGGGTCAGGCGCTCGGATCGATCCATCAGCGCGCGCAGGATCTCGCGCAGGCGGCGGTTCTCTTCCTTGAGGCTCAGGTCTTCGGACAGCAGCCGCTCAGACATCCGCGCGCTCTTGGTCGGGCTGGGCGTAATCATTGGCACAGAATTGATCGGTGTCTTCATCAGGCGGATAAAAGGCCAGCCCCGTAAAGGTCTGGTTCACATGCACCATGTTGAACTGCTCACCATATGTGTTGAAGCCAGTCACCCCGAAGCGTTCCAGGATCGCCGAGATACGCTGGGTCTTCTGGCTGTGTTCGGCCTCGATCCGGCGCAGGATACAGTCGCAGGCAAGGATCGCGGGCGCCGCGCCGCCCTCGGCAAGGCGTGACAACTCGCTCTCCAGATGCGCCTCCAGATCTACACCCTGCGCAAGCCGCAGCACCATGCCCGGTTCGATCGCCGAGAAAAAGCGCAACGTACCGTCGTCTTCCACCCGCTGGATGGCCAGCACATGATGATCGTCGCCGATTTTCGAGACCACCGGGTACGCTGCGAAGATGAAGGGCGAGAGCTGATGAGGATCCTTGCCCAGAATGCGCGCATATTCGGGGCCCGCGGGCATGCCGTTGATCTCGCGCACAAGCCGCGTTTCGGGGTCAGCATCGGTCACGACCATGCGCTGATCGGTGGGCTTGAGATGATCGAAGCGAAAGGCGCTCACCCGGCAGGGGGTGCGCAGCACCGCAAGAACAGCCGCGTCACTCATGAAGCGGCCCTGATGCATGACATGCGTTTTGCCAAAGCGCAGCCCGTCCCCCGCCGATCCGCCGATCAGCGGACTCTGACCCAGGGCTTCGGACAAGGCCCATGCCAGGCGATCCTCCATCAGAGACAGCCCGTCGCTGAGCAGAAACGCCACTTCATTGGCCCAGTCGGCCGTCGAGAAGGTAACCTCCGCGCGCAGTTCAAAGGCCAGATCGCGTGCGCGGTCGGCATCGAAGCGGTGCAGGTCGGTGATGAAGCCCGTGGCCACGCGAAAAAGGGTGCGCGGCAGCCCCAGCGCCACGATACTACCGGAAAGATAGCCGCCCGCGCCGATTTCGCCCGCCGTGGTGCAGCCGATCACATGCGTTTGCGTGGCGATGTGCGCGCAGGCGCGTTCGATGATCTGCAGATCATGCCCCTCGCCCACGAAGAGGATCAGCAGCGCCAGCGATTTCGCGCTCATCTGGCTCAGAACCTCCGTGATCGCGGCGTCGGTGTCAGGGTTTTCGGACTGAGACCGCATGATCAGCGCGCTCGAAACTGGCATCCGTTGGCCCCTCCGCTGGCTGTCGGATCATGTTACGCGCAGTTTACCGCAATCTCGGGTCGAGGCAATCGGGCGCGATGCCACGGCCGCGTTCAGGACGGATTCCGGTCACGCAGGAGCTGCGCGAAACTCGCCGAATTGGCGATGCGGACGGCCTGCGTGCGGCTTTGCGCGCCAAGCTTGCGCAGGATTGCGGTCACATGCGCCTTCACTGTGGTTTCCGAGATCGACAATTCATAGGCGATCTGCTTGTTCAGAAGCCCCTCGCAGATGAGTGCCAGAATGCGCGCCTGCTGCGGGGTCAGATCGGACAGGCGATCGATCGCGCCGTGTTCCGCGTCGTAGGAATTGTCCCTGGTCGGGGGCGTGTAGCCCTGCGGCAGATAGGTCCCGCCCTGAACCGCTGCACGAATGGCGGTGATGAACGCGTCACCGGGGCTGTGCTTGGGAACGAACCCCGCCGCCCCTGCATGCAGGACCGCCGTGATGATGCGATCCTCGGACATGGAGGAGACCACGATCACCGGCACGCCGGGCGCGCTACTACGCAGCCGTATCAACCCCTCGAGACCGGCCACATCGGGCAGGTTCAGATCGAGCACGATGGCATCGGGGTCCAGCCCGTCGCGCAGCCGCGCCAGCGCGGCCTCCAGCGAGCTCACCGTCTCGATCCCCTTGACATCCGTGGCTTCTGAAAGCGTCATCTGGAGCGCTTCGCAAAACAACGGATGATCATCAATCACCAGTATCATGTCGTCCCCCTTCCTGATGACCGCATCCATTGTGATAAGTGCTTCACGCATACTGAACCTGCAAAATGATCAGGACTGTCATCCTCTCAGCTTACCACTTTATCCGGTATTGTTCAGGATGCCTTCCCCTTCTTAGGTCGCATATGGACCTGTGGCTCAGAACAGAGACGCGTGGTTCCAAGCAACCGCGTCGGGTGTGACCGACTCGGCCCGTTCCACTGCGCGCCGCCATGTCAGGCAGGTCTCGCCCGCCGGGCCGGGCAGAGTGTCGGATGACCGGAATTCATGAGACTGGATAAGTCGGCATTTGTGAAACTGGCGTTGTCTCGCGGCTTTCTTGGCAATCTGACGCTCTCTCTCGGGGACGCAGACAACCGGCAAACGCCCGCGCCCCGTCATGCCGGCTCCCCCGGAACCGCCTGCAGCCGGTCACCTTGATCATGCGCTTGAGCGCGCGGTCGCCTGTCTGGCTTATCGGCCGAGGATCTGCAGGCGCTGCCGCGTGATGCGCACATCGCCACCATCCAGAAGGCGTTGCGCCAATTCGCGCCGGAGGCCGGGCGCGCGGCAGTGGTGTTCGGGCGCATCGATACGGATTCGCTGCGCCAGGCCGAACATGAAAAACGCGCAATTTTGTCAGGAACGCGCCGCCATCGAACCCCAGCGACCGATTTTGGCCAGAAACACCGGGCCTGATTTGCTTTCGGATACATCCGGGCCCGTATTCTATCCGAACACGCCTTTGCCGACCGGACGCCGATCAAGGATGGTGAATGCATGATAAACCAGAGTTGCGGGAGCATGGCGATGAAGATACTTGTGGTGGAAGATAACGGCCTGATGGCACAGATGATCACGGCGGCTCTCAGCCGACAGGGATTCAATGTGTCGGTGGTCCCGGATGGCCCCTCGGCGCTGGAGATGGCGCAGAGTTATGAGTTCGACGCCATGGTTCTGGACCTGCGTCTGAAGGAACAATCGGGGCTGGATGTCCTGGCTACGCTGCGGCGGATCGGGGTGATCGTGCCGGTTCTGGTCCTGTCCGGCGACCTGGAGATCGAGACCAAGGTTGCAGCCCTTCAGGCCGGAGCAGATGACTACCTGACCAAGCCCTACAAGCCCGCTGAGCTGACCGCCAGGCTGACTGCCATCATTCGCCGGTCCAACGGGCATTTCCAGTCCGAGATCCGGATCGATCGCCTGCGCATCCTGCTGGATCAGCAGGAAGCCCGCGTGGACGACAAACCCCTGAACCTGACGGTAAAGGAATACCAGTTGCTGGAAGCGCTGGCCCTGCGAAAGGGGCAGACCGTGACCAAGGACGTGATCCTGACCAAGCTTTATGGCGGACGCGACGAACCGGATGCAAAGATCATCGATGTCTTTGTCTGCAAGCTGCGCAAGAAGTTGGCGGCTGTGCTTGGCGATTGCATGGTGCGCACGGTCTGGAGCCGTGGTTACATGATCGGTGGCGAGCAGGCGGCCTGTCTGCCTGACACGAAACGCCGGGCCTGAGCCCCGTCGGCGCTGTCGCCGGCACCCGGCGCGGGGCCCATGCGGGGCCCCGTGGCACGTTCAGACCAGCCCCAGATCCCGCGCGAGCATTGCGGCCTGTGTGCGGTTCGACACGCCCAGATGCCGGAACACGGTCTTGACGTGCAGCTTCACCGCTGCCTCGCGCAGATCCAGCATGCGGCCGATCTCCTTGTTGGACAGCCCGTCGCTGAGCAGGCGCAGCACCTCGCGCTCGCGTTTGCTCAGGTCTTCCAGGCGCGCATCTTCGGGGGGCGCCGGGGTGTTGCGCCCCTGAACGAAATCGGCCGGCAGATAGGTCTCGCCCATCAGCATGAAGGCGACCGCGTTGCGCACGGATTTTGCCGGCAGAGTCTTTGGCAGGAAGCCCGCAGCGCCTGCTGACAAGGCCTCGGAAACGATGCTGCGCGGAGCATCGCCAGACATCAAGGCCACATGGCGGGCGCGGTTGTTCTGAATCGCATCCTTCAGCCCCTGCAAGCCATTCATGCCAGGCATGCGGTAGTCCAGAAGCAGCAGGTCGATCGGCCCGTCCGTCTCGGCAATTTTCACCGCCTCGGTGTAGCTGCTGACGCCCATTACCTGCAGGTCAGGCTGGGCTGAAAGATACAGCACCAGCGTATCGCGCAACAGATCGTGGTCGTCGGCAATAAGGACACGCATCGTTTCGGATCATCCACAGGTTGCTGAAACTTACTCTAGTATTCCACACAGGCCACTTCGTTGCACATGGTTTTCCCATCGGATGCAACCGGCAGGACAATCGTGAAGCACGTCCCGGCACCCGGCGCACTGTCAAGACCTATTGCCCCGTCATGCGCGCGCACCGCCTCCAGCGCAATCGGTACGCCCAGCCCGGTGCCCTGTTCGCCCTTGGTCGTGAAATAGGGCGTGAAGATCGCGCCAAGCGTCTGTGCATCCATGCCCGGGCCGTTGTCCGAAATCTCGATCCGGACATAGTCCTGGCCCTCGACCGGCGCGCCAAGCTCGAAGCGCCGCGCCCGGTCTGCGTCCGTCATCGGGGCCATGGCCAGTCTGATCCGGCCGGGGGCATCGGCCGCTGGCGATTGCAGCAGGGCGTCGCGGGCGTTGACACAAAGGTTCAGCGCCATCTGCATCAGGGCTGTCGAGTCGGCCAGACCGGGCACCGGCTGGTCAGGCAGTGACAGCTCCAGCCTAAGGGGTGGGCGCAACCCGGCCTCGACCAGAGTGGCGGCATCGCGCATCGGGGTGCGCAGGTCGATCGGTGCCTTGCCAGGGCTCTGACGCCCCAGCGACATCAGCCGGCGCACCAGCCCTGCCGCCTGATCGACGGCGGCGCCGATATTTTCGGCCATGGCGCGGGTCGTCGGCGTGCCGTCTTCCTCGATCAGGCCGGCCGCGGCCGAGATCGCGGCCAGCAGATTGTTGAAATCATGGGTCAGGCCCATGGCCAGCAGACTCAGATCCGCGCGGCGGCTGGCCAGGGCAAGATCATTGCGCAGCCGCTCGCGCTCAGCTTCGTTGCGCAGCCGTTCAGACATGTCCCGCAAGATCAGAAGCAGGCCGCCATCAGTGTTGCGTGCGGCCGAAACCTCGACATCGACGGGTTGCCCGTCCAGGCGGATCAGCCGTATCTGGCCACTCCATGACCCGTCGCGCTCCAGTTTCCGCGCCGCGATGCCGAAATCGTTCACGGTGTCCTGCGCGCGCAGCGTGTCCAGCCAATGCTGGCCGATCACATCCTCCTTGCAGCCTATGCCCATCAGGCGCAGCGCCGAGGGGTTGGCATAAAGAAGCGTCCCTTGGGACGAGATCAGCGCAAAGCCGTCCTGCGCGGCGTCCATGGCAAGGGCGCGGTCCGCCAGGGCGCGCCGCTCGGCATCCTTGAAATCGGTGATGTCGGAAAACAGGCTTATGCGCCCGCCATCGGGGGTGGGCATCTGTCTGAAGCTCAGCCAGCGGTCGCCCAGCCGCAAGGTTCCCGAAGAGCGCAGGCGCATCGAGAATTCCGCAGCGTGGCGATCGATCCAGCCCTGTGGGTCCGGGATCTTGCGCGCCAGATAGCCGGCGTCGATCCCGGCCTGCAGAACGTCGCCATAGGTGGCCCCCGGCTGGACCTGCGCATTCATTTTCGGAAACAATGCGCGAAACCGTCTGTTGACCAGCACGAGGCGCTGATCCGCGTCGAACAGGATGAACCCGTCCTGCATGGTGTCCACCGCAGCATCCAGCC
>LFIK01001627.1_pt1 | contig 17970 bp, 12 predicted proteins | sample 643401 | NCBI WGS metagenome assembly LFIK01 (sample SAMN03777447, study PRJNA286221) | soda lake metagenome | biome: soda lake; feature: Kulunda steppe; material: water; isolation source: sample T5-Br brine of Lake Tanatar-5 | place: Russia: Kulunda steppe | collected 2010-07
CCCTCGAGAGATGGAAAAGCGCCCGCGAGCGGAGCCCACCCTCCCGCCCATGCCCCGCTCGCGGGCGCTCGCCCCCGGTGGCCCGGGGGCGGGCCTTGCCTGCCGGACGCGACCCTTCCGCCAGTGCCGCGCGACCATTTCGGGCGCCTTGGGCCTGAAAATCCGGCGCCACGGGCCCGGACCGGGCCATGCGCAGGGCGCTGGGCGAAATTGGTGATTGTGTTTCGGGCCGAAAGACCTCTATGGTGCCCACGTAAGGGTGTGTCCGTTTTCCGGGCGGCCCGAGCGAATTTCGCTGCCGGGGCGGACCGTCGCAACACTGTCGACGACGCACGTTCCCCGCGCAGATGGATCGGCCGCAAGGCTGCACACGCCCGCGATGTCACGCAACGAAGGACCGGGCGCACGTCACACGCCGCAGCCGGGCTGCGGCTTAACAGGAACTGCAATGACGGCTGACCGACGCATCCTGTCCGACCTCGCGCCCAGGCACTGCCCTTCGCGCGCGGCGGCCGACGCGGTGCGCGCGTGCCAGCCACCTGCTCAGACAAGTCACGCCCCCCTGCCTGCCGCGCCGCCTGGACGGTGCCGCGCGGCGGGGTCGGCGTGCATTGGACATTCATGGCTCAGAAAATGCTTATCGATGCCACCCACGCGGAAGAGACCCGCGTCGTGGTGGTCGACGGAAACAAGGTCGAGGAATTCGATTTCGAGACCGCTTCGCGGCGCCAACTCGCCGGCAACATCTATCTCGCCAAGGTAACGCGGGTCGAACCCTCGCTGCAGGCGGCCTTTGTCGATTATGGCGGCAACCGCCACGGCTTTCTCGCCTTCAACGAGATCCACCCCGACTACTACCAGATCCCGGCCGCCGACCGGGCCGAGCTATTGGCCGAGGAGCGCGCGCTGAGCGCGCAGGCCCAGGCCGAGGAAGAGGCGGGCGGCGATGCTGCCTCGGGCGAGGGCAAGGACGGCCGCAAGGGCCGCAAGGTGCGGCGCAGCTCATCACGCCGCAAGGGCAGTGCGCAGCCCGCCGCGGTCGAAAGCGACGACCAGGTGGCCACGGGCGATGTGGCGGGCATGGCGATCCTCGAGCCCGAGGGGGACGGCGACCCGCGCGGCAGCGACGCCCCCGAGGCCGGGCACGGCGCGGCCCAGGTCCAAGCCGAAGAGGCCCCTGCACAGGCCCCCGAAAAGGCCCCGGAACAGGTCGCGGAACATGATCCCGAGCCGGCCTCCGAGGTCGAGAGCGCGCCCGAGGCCGAGGAGTCCGAGGAGCCCTATCGCGCCGCTGATCATGCGGTCGATCTCGATGACCGGATCGAGGCGGTCTCGGCCGGGGGCGACGCTGTGGACGAGGAACGCCCGCGCCCCAAGCCGCGCATGCGCCGCTACAAGATCCAGGAAGTCATCAAGGTGCGCCAGATCATGCTGGTGCAGGTGGTCAAGGAAGAGCGCGGCAACAAGGGCGCAGCGCTGACCACCTATCTGTCGCTCGCCGGGCGCTACTGCGTGCTGATGCCCAACACCGCGCGCGGCGGCGGGATCAGCCGCAAGATCACCAACGCCGCCGACCGCCAGAAGCTCAAAGCCATCGCAAACGAGATCAAGGTGCCCGAGGGGGCAGGGCTGATCGTGCGCACTGCAGGCGCGCAGCGCACCAAGGCCGAGATCAAGCGCGACTATGAATACCTCTTGCGCCTGTGGGAGCAGATCCGCGAGCTGACGCTGAAATCCATCGCGCCGACCCCGATCTATGCCGAGGGCGATCTGATCAAGCGCTCGATCCGCGATCTCTACAACAAGCAGATCGACGAGGTGCTGGTCGAGGGCGAGGCGGGCTACCGCACCGCCAAGGACTTCATGAAGATGATCATGCCGTCCCACGCCAAGAACGTGAAGCTCTATTCCGACGGCCTGCCGCTCTTCGCGCGCTACCAGGTCGAAGGCTATCTGGCCGCGATGTTCAACCCGACGGTGCAGTTGCCCTCGGGTGGCTATATCGTCATCGGCATCACCGAGGCGCTGGTCGCCATCGACATCAACTCTGGCCGGGCCACGCGCGAGGGCTCGATCGAGGAGACGGCACTCAAGACCAATCTCGAGGCCGCCGCCGAGATCGCGCGCCAGTTGCGGCTACGCGATCTGGCCGGGCTGATCGTCATCGACTTCATCGACATGGAAGAGCGCAAGAACAACGCCGCTGTCGAGAAGATGCTGAAGGACAAGCTGAAATCCGACCGCGCGCGGATCCAGGTGGGCCGCATCTCGGGCTTTGGCCTGTTGGAGATGAGCCGCCAGCGGCTGCGACCCGGCATGCTCGAGGCCACGACCCAGCCCTGCCCGCATTGCCACGGCACCGGGCTGATCCGGTCGGATGATTCGATGGGCCTGACGGTGTTGCGCCAGATCGAGGAAGAGGGCACGCGCGGGCGCTCGCGCGAGGTGCTGGTGCGCGCGCCCGCGGCGGTGGTGAATTTCATCATCAACCAGAAGCGCGAGCATCTGGCGCAGATCGAGGCGCGCTACGGCATGGCGGTGCGGCTCGAGGCCGATCCGCAGATGGTCAGCCCCGATTTCGCCATCGAGAAGTTCAAGACCGCGACACGGGTGCCGGTGACGCCCTCCGAGGTGGTCTCGATCACGGCCGAGCTGATGCCCGAGGTCGAGCCGGAGGCCGAGGCAGAGGCCGAAATCGCGGAGGCCGAGGCACCCGCGCCCGCGCCTGCCGAAGAGGACGAACAGCCGCGCAAGAAGCGCCGCCGCAGACGGCGGCGGCGCGGCGGCAAGGACAATGGCAACGGCGCATCGGGCGAGTCGCAGGACGGTGACAGCGAGGCGACGCCGAGCCCCGAGCAACCGGCCGAGGCCGAGGCCGCGGCGGTGCCCGAGACGGCTGGCGACGGGGGCGAGGCTGTCGAAGCCGAGGCCGAGGCGCCCAAGCCGAAGCCCAAGCGCAGCCGCAAGCGTGCACCGAAGAAGAGTGAGGCGGCGAAAACCGAGGCCCAGGCCGAGGATGCGGCGCAGACCCCTGGTGCGGCGCCGGAAGCGGCACCGACAGACGATGCGCCAGCGGCGCCGGAAGCAGCAGCTCCGTCCGCCGATGCGCCCGCAGAGACGACGGCGCCCGCAGAGACGACGGCGCCCGCAGAGACGACGGCGCCCGAGACGGCAGCGCCCGTTGCACAGGCGGCCCCCCAACCGGCGGCGCCTGCCCTTGAGGGCACCAATGAGGCCGAGCCACCGGAGCCAGAGGCGGTGGCGGACCCGGCCCCGGTTCGAGACGCATCCGAGACCGAGGACAGCAGCGCAGACACCGCCGATTCCGAGCCACCGAAGAAGCGGCGCGGCTGGTGGGCCCTGCGGGGCTGATCGCGCGCGCCTTCGCGCAGGGCCGCCCACCGGCGGCCCTGCGACATGGTGCAGCACCGAACGGGAATGTGAACCCGCGCGGCGTGATCTTCGCGCTGTTGCGACGTATTGCTACCAGACCACGCCTGAGTGAGCGGATCGTGCATGTTCGGACTCGACCTTTTTGACGCCAGCCTGCTGGCCGCCCTGATGATCGCCTTCGGGGGCGGTGTGTTGTCGTTTCTCTCGCCCTGCGTGCTGCCCATCGTGCCGCCCTATCTGGCCTATATGGGCGGCATCTCTATGCAGGAGCTGCGCGCCGAGGGGCAGGCGAGCCGCCGCGCCATATTGCCCGCGTTGTTCTTCGTGATGGGTCTGTCGACCGTTTTCCTGCTGCTGGGCTTCACGGCCTCGACCATGGGGCATCTGTTTCTGCGCAATGCCGAGTTGTTCGGCCAGATCGCGGGGGTGGTGGTGATCGCCTTCGGGCTGCATTTTCTTGGCGTTTACAGGGCCGTTGCAGCGATGGCGACTGCCTCGCTGCGCGCGGTGGCCGTGGCGCCGCCGGCCTTTCTGTCAGCGGGGCTGTTGTCGCGGGACCTGCGGTTCGACGCGGGCGACCGCGGCGGCTCGGCCTTCGGGGCGTATGTGCTGGGGCTGGCCTTCGCCTTTGGCTGGACGCCCTGCATCGGCCCGGTGCTGGGCGCGATCCTGACAATGGCCGCGACCGAGGCGACGGTCACACGCGGCACTGCCATGCTGGGGGTCTATGCGCTGGGGTTGGGGCTGCCCTTCCTGCTGGCGGCCGTCTTCGTGCAGCGCTCGATGGCGGTGATGGACCGCCTGAAGCGTCATATGGGCACGATCGAAAAGGCGATGGGCGTGCTGCTGGTCCTGGTCGGCGTGGCGTTGGTCACCGGGGCCTTCGCCTCCTTCAGCTGGTGGCTGCTCGAGCGTTTCCCGGTGATGCAGCATATCGGCTGATAGCGCGGGTGGTTGATCGGGCCGCAAAAGCGCCCCCGGGCCGTGCCCACCCACCCACCCGCACGGCCCGGGGGCGCTTTTGGCGGGCAAATGGGCCGCCGTCGCACCGGGCCGCAGGGTCGTCTTTGAGTATTTCGGGCAAGAAAATGACGGCTCAGCGCAGTCCGATTTCAGCCAAGGCCGCGTCGAGGGCGGGGGGGAGCGCGTCATCGCCCTTGCGCTGCGGGGGCAGGTCGTCAGGGGCGTCACCGTCATTGAGGTAGCGCCAGCCCTGGAAAGGGCGGCGCGGGGCGGCGCGGGTGCGGATGATGGCGGGGTCGAGGACGATGCCGCAGCGTGTGATGCCGTCGCCGCCCGTCACCTCGTCCAGTCGCAGGATGCGTTGGCGCGCGAGGATCACGCCCTTGAACACCCAGTAGAGCGAGCCGCCCGCGAGGATTTCATGGGCGCGGCGCGGCCACATGCGGGTGACGTGGCGTGGCCGCCCGTCCGGTCCCTTGGCGCGCGGGTTTTCCTGCCAGCGGGCAAGATCCTCGACTGCCTCGGCGCCCACGCAGAGTTTCACGATATGAAGGGGTGTGGGGCTGGTCATCCGCTATATCTGGGTTTTCGTCTGGGGGGTGACATAGCCCGGCGCATCTGTCGGGACAAGCCCGGCCAGGCCTGCGCGCGCGACGGCAGTTGTTGACCGGCCGGGGGTGGGGGCGTATCTTGTAGGCTTTGCTGCCACCGCCCCAAAGGATGCGCGCCATGAGCCGTTTCACTGCCCCGATTGCCGAAGCCATCTGGGACATGAAATACCGGCTGAAAGCCGCGGACGGCACGGCACTCGACCTGTCGGTCGAGGACAGCTGGCGGCGGGTCGCGCGCGCGCTGGCCGCGGTCGAGGCCGAGCCCGCGCAGTGGGAGGACCGCTTCTACGCCGCGCTCGAGGATTTCCGCTTCCTGCCCGCGGGGCGCATTCTTGCCGGTGCGGGCACTGACCGCCATGTGACGTTGTTCAACTGCTTCGTCATGGGCACGATCCCCGACTCGATGGCGGGCATCTTCGAGATGCTGAAGGAGGCCGCGCTGACCATGCAGCAGGGCGGCGGCATCGGCTACGACTTCTCGACCATCCGGCCCAGGGGCGCACCGGTGGCCGGGGTGGCGGCGGATGCCTCGGGGCCCTTGTCGTTCATGGATGTCTGGGACGCGATGTGCCGCACGATCATGTCGGCGGGCGCGCGCCGGGGCGCGATGATGGCGACCATGCGTTGCGACCACCCCGATATCGAGGCTTTCATCACCGCCAAGCAGGACGCCGCGCGGCTGCGGATGTTCAACCTGAGCGTGCTGGTCACCGATGCCTTCATGGACGCGGTCAAGGCGGACGGCCCGTGGGATCTGATCTTTGACGGGCGGGTCTATCACACGGTGCAGGCGCGCGATCTGTGGAACCGGATCATGCGCGCGACCTATGATTATGCCGAGCCGGGCGTGATCTTCATCGACCGGATCAACGCGGCCAACAACCTCGCCTATGCCGAGACGATCAGCGCGACCAACCCTTGCGGCGAGCAGCCGCTGCCGCCCTATGGCGCCTGTCTGCTGGGCTCGGTCAACCTGGCCCGGCTGGTGCGCGATCCGTTCACCAAGGCCGCGGCGCTGGATATGGAGGCGCTGGACGATCTGGTGCGCGTGGCGGTGCGGATGATGGACAATGTCGTCGATGCCAGCCGCTTCCCGCTGCAGGCCCAGGCGCAGGAGGCGCAGGCCAAGCGGCGCATCGGGCTGGGCGTCACGGGGCTGGCGGACGCGCTGATCCTGTGCGGGCTGCGCTACGGCGCGGCCGAGGCCGTGGCGGCGACGGAGAGCTGGATGCACGCCATCGCGCGGGCGGCCTATCTGGCCAGCGTCGATCTGGCGCGCGAGAAGGGGGCGTTTCCGCTGTTCGATGCTGACGCTTTCCTCGCCTCGGGCACCATGCAGGCGATGGACGCAGATGTGCGCGACGCGGTGCGCGCCCATGGCATCCGCAATGCGCTGCTGACCTCGATCGCGCCCACGGGCACGATCAGCCTCTATGCGGGCAATGTCAGCTCCGGGATCGAGCCCGTCTTTGCGTTCGAGTACACCCGCAAGGTGCTGCAGAAGGATGGCGCGCGCTCTGAAGAGACGGTCGAGGATTATGCCACGGCCCTGTGGCGCGAGTCCCATGGCGACGCGCCGTTACCGTCCTATTTCGTCAACGCGCAGACGCTCGCCCCGATGGATCATGTGCGCATGCAGGCGGCGGCGCAGAAATGGGTGGACTCGTCCATCTCCAAGACCATCAACTGCCCCGAGGATATCGGCTTCGACGATTTCAAGGACGTGTATCTGTCCGCCTGGGACATGGGCTGCAAGGGCTGCACCACTTACCGGCCCAACAAGGTGACAGGCTCGGTCCTCTCCGTGGCCGAGACGACCGAGCCCGCGCCCGAACGTGCCAGCGGGGCGGATGTGGTCTATCTCGCCACCCCCTTCGACCGGCCCGAGGCGCTGGAGGGCCACACCTACAAGCTGAAATGGCCGGGATCGAGCCATGCGATCTATGTCACGATCAACGACACGGTGATCAACGGCCACCGTCGGCCCTTCGAGATCTTCATCAACTCCAAGAATATGGAGCATTTCGCCTGGACCGTGGCGCTGACGCGGATGATCTCGGCGGTGTTCCGGCGTGGGGGGGACGTGTCCTTCGTGGTCGAGGAGTTGAAGGCCGTCTTCGACCCGCGCGGCGGGGCTTGGGTTGGCGGACAGTACATCCCGTCGATCCTCGCGGCCATCGGCGGCGTGATCGAGGAGCATCTGGTGCGCATCGGCTTCATCCCGGGCGCGGGGCTGGGCCTCAAGACCGACCCCGAGGCGCGGCGTCAGGCCGTGGGGGCGGGACAGGGCGCGGCCGGCTGCCCTGCCTGCGGGGCCTTCGAGATGGTGATGATCGAGGGCTGCCGCACCTGTCGCGCCTGCGGGCATTCCGAATGCGGCTGAGCGCGCGGCGCGCTGGTGACCCCGGCAGGATTCGAACCTGCAACCTGCCCCTTAGGAGGGGGCTGCTCTATCCAGTTGAGCCACGGGGCCGCACCGGTTTCGCATAGCGCGTCCGCACCCGCCTGTCACCCCCGGCCCGCCGGAGCGCAATCCGCTTGGCCCCGCCGCGATGTGGCGCTAACGTAACACCCGACCCCGCGATGCAAGAGGACCCTGCGCCTTGCCCCCCTATCTGCCCCCGGATGCGCATCGACCGCTGACGCTGCGCGATGTATCCGATGCCAGTGGCGTCAGCGAGATGACGGTCAGCCGGGTGCTGCGCAATCGCGCCGACGTCTCGCCCGCCACCCGCGAGAAGGTGCTCGCCGCCGCCAAGGCGCTGGGCTACGTCCCCAACAAGATCGCAGGCGCCCTGGCCAGCCAGCGCGTCAACCTTGTCGGTGTGGTGATCCCGTCGCTGGCCAACATGGTCTTCCCCGAAGTGCTGTCGGGCATCTCGGACGGGCTCGAGGCGTCGGGGCTGCAACCGGTCTTCGGCGCCACCGACTACAAGCCCGAGCGCGAGGAGAATGTCATCTACGAGATGCTGTCCTGGCGGCCCTCGGGGATGATCGTCGCGGGGCTGGAACATACGGACCCCGCCCGCGCGATGCTGTCAAATTCCGGCATTCCGATCGTCGAGATCATGGATATCGACGGCGAGCCGATCGACTCGATGGTGGGCATCTCGCACCGGCGGGCGGGGCGCGAGATGGCGCAGACGATCCTCGCAGCAGGGTATCGCCGCATCGGCTTTCTGGGCACCAAGATGCCCGACGACCACCGCGCCCGCAAACGGCTGCAAGGTGTCACCGAGGCGCTGGCCGAGGCAGGCACCGCGTTGGCGGCGACCGAGCATTACGCGGGCGGCTCTTCGATGGGCAAGGGGCGCGAGATGACCGCCGCGATCCTCGAACGCGTACCGGATCTGGATTTCCTGTATTATTCCAATGACATGATCGGGGTGGGCGGGCTGCTCTACTGCCTCGATCAGGGGCTGGACGTGCCAGGGCAGATCGGGCTTGCGGGGTTCAACGGGCTGGAGCTGCTTGACGGGTTGCGGATGCGGCTGGCCACCACGGATGCCTGCCGCCGCGAGATCGGCCAGCGCGCGGCGCAGATCGTGGCGGGCATCTCGGATGACGGGGTGATCGGGGCCAAGCGGATCGAACTCAGCCCGCGGGTCGAGATTGGCGACACGATCCGCGGCTGAGACGCCCGCCCGGCCTGTCCTCAGCCGCCATCGAATGTGTAGCCGAAGCGGCGGATATCCTCGGCGCAGTCCTGCGCGACAAGGGCGGCGCCCTGCGCGTCATAGGCCGTGCGCCAGTCGGTCGGACGCCGCGAGGCGTTGACGCGCGGAAGCGGGAGGAGCGTCTGGCCCAGATGCGCCTCGAACGGTGCCAGATCCGCCTCCAGATGCTCCAGCCGCGCGAAGAGGGTGCAGCGCTCGACCCCGCGGGCCGTGGTGACATAGCTGCGCGCGGGCCTGCGCTGCATCCCGAGACGGGTCTGCGGATGGCGGATGAACGCGGCGAAATCGCAGGATTTCGCAAGGCTGACAGCCGCATGCGCGAAGCTTTGCACCCGCAGCCAATGGTAATAGCTTACCATCCTGTCCCACGGGTTGCGCACCAGCGTCAGCACGAACAGCCGCGCCATCTCGTCGGCGGGCAGCAGCCCGTCGATATCGGCCAGCGTGGCGTGCTTCCAGAGCTTGCCGCGCGCGCGCATCCCGCGCAGCCGCCCAGCACGCGCGCGGGCCTCGGGGGTGTCGCCGATCAGGATGTCGGTCTCGGGCGCTGCGCGTTCCAGCGCCAGGCTCAGCGACGTGCCGCCGGTCTTGGGAATATGCACGAAGATGAAGCCGCGAGCGGGCGAGATGATCATCGGGTTCTCTCCATCGGTCGTCGGTTTGTGCGCAGGGTTGCCCGGCTGCGACCCGAGCCCCGGGCCGCGTTCAGAACTGGTCTTCCCACCACCCTTCGCCTGTCACGGGATCGACCACAACCGATATGGTGCTGCCCGGTGTCGACCGAACCAGCCGATGCCGCATGTCGGGGCGCGAGATCCCGGCGCGGCCAAAAGGCAAGGCGCAAGACCGCCACCAACGTCGCTTCGGGGTCGCTCGCCCCGGCTGACGATTTGTTTTCCTGCGCTTTCCGGCGAAAGAGGGCTGCGATTGCGTCGCCAAGACGCTCGGCGTACCAGACAGTGTTACCCATCTGTCCGGTGCAAAGCGTCCCCTTTGCCGCAGGCCGCTCACCACGGGCTTGCACCTGCCCCGATCCTGGCGCAGAAGATGCGCGCCATGGCGGGCGAAGGGGCAGGGCGATGATCGCGGTGCAGGGCTATCAGGGCAGGCGGGTCGCGGTGCTCGGGCTGGGGCGGTCGGGGCTGGCAAGCTGTGCCGCGCTGGCGGCGGGCGGGGCGGAACTGCTCGCCTGGGATGACAGCGCCGAGACGCGCGCGCAGGCCGAGGCGTCGGGGCTGGCGCTCACCGATCTGGCCCGGGTGGACTGGGCCGGCATCGCGGCGCTGATCGTAAGCCCCGGTATCCCGCATCTCTACCCCGCGCCCAACCGCTTTGTCGCGGCCGCACTGGCCGCCGGGGTGCCGGTGGACAACGATATCGGGCTTTTCTTCCGCAGTTTCGCCACGTCGGGCAACATGGCCTTCGACCAGCCGCCCAAGGTGGTGGCGGTGACGGGCTCGAACGGGAAATCGACCACCACGGCGCTGATCCGGCATATACTCGCGGCCGCCGGGCGCGATGTGCAGATGGCGGGCAATATCGGCACGGGTGTGCTGGCCATCGAGCCGCCGGGCGAGGGCGGTGTGGTGGTGCTGGAATTGTCGAGCTACCAGCTTGATCTTGCGCGTGCGCTGACCCCCGATATCGCGGTGCTGACCAACCTCTCGCCCGATCATCTGGACCGGCATGGCGGCCTCGGGGGATATTTCGCGGCAAAGCGGCGGCTCTTTGCCGAGGGCGGGCCGGATCGTGCCATCATCGGCGTGGACGAGGTCGAGGGGCGCTACCTCGCCGGGCAACTCGCGCAGGAGCCCGAGGATGCGCGGGTGATCCGCATCTCGTCGGGGCACCGGCTCGCGGGGCCGGGCTGGAACGTGTTCGCGCGCAAGGGGCATCTGTCGGAATACCGCAAGGGGCGGCAGGTGGCCTCGGTCGATCTGCGCAGCTTCGCCGGGTTGCCGGGGGCGCATAACCACCAGAATGCCTGCGCCGCCTATGCCGTAGCGCGCAGCCTGGGCCTGGCCCCGCGGCTGATCGCGGACGCGCTGGAAAGCTTCACCGGCCTGCCGCATCGCAGCCAGCTTGTCGCAGAGGCAGCGGGCGTGCGCTACATCAACGACTCCAAGGCCACCAATGTCGAGAGCGCCGCGCAGGCGCTGCAGGCGTTCGAGCGTATCCGCTGGATCGCGGGGGGGCTGGGCAAGGAGGGCGGCATCGCCGCGCTGGGCCCGCATCTGGGTGCGGTCGCGAAGGCTTATCTCATCGGCCACAGCGCCCGTGACTTCGCGCTGCAAATGGGCACGACCCCCCACGAGATCTGCGAGACGATGGAGCGCGCGGTCGCCCGCGCCATGGCCGAGGCGCAGCCGGGCGAGGTGGTGCTGCTTGCCCCGGCAGCGGCGAGTTTCGACCAGTTCCCCGATTTCGAGGCGCGCGGCACGGCCTTCATCGCGGCGGTGCGCGCGGGGCTGGGCGATGGCTGAAGACACCCCGCGCGGCTTCGCCTTTGCCGGGGCCGCGTTTCTGATATGGGGGGCGCTGCCCTTCTATTTCCGCGCCCTCAGCCATGTGCCGACGGTCGAGGTGATCGCGCACCGCATCATCTGGGCGGTGCCGGTCGCGCTACTGGTGCTGGTCTGGCTGGGGCGCACGGCCGATCTGCGCACGGCGCTGCGCACACCGCGGATGCTGGGCATGGGGTTTGTCACGGCGGGGCTGATCTCGGTCAACTGGGGCATCTATGTCTGGCTGATCCAGTCCGGCCAGGCGATGGAGGCCGCGCTGGGCTATTACATCATGCCCATCTTCAGCGTGTTCCTGGGCGCGACGCTGCTGGGCGAGCGGCTGTCGCCCCGGCAATGGGCAGCGGTGGCGCTGGCCGCTGCCGCCGTGCTGGTGCTGACCCATGAGGCCGGGCGCCTGCCGCTGGGCGCGCTGGGGCTGACCTTTTCCTGGGGGTTCTACGCCTATTTCAAGCGGGCGCTGCCCATCGGCCCCAACCAGGGCTTCGCGCTCGAGGCGCTGCTGCTGACGCCCTTCGCGATGGCGCTGCTGGCGGTGGGCTATGCGCAGGGCGTCTTCCACGGCCCGCAGGCCAGCGCGCTCGACTGGGCGCTGCTGTTGGGCTGCGGGGTGATCACGGCGGTGCCGCTGATGCTTTATGCCAATGGTGCCAAGGGGTTGCAGCTTTCGACCATCGCGATTTCCAGCTACCTGATCCCGACCATCATCTTCCTGATCTCGGTCTTCGCCTTTGCCGAACCGTTCGAGGGCGCACGCCGTATCGCCTTTCCGATGATCTGGGCGGCCATGGCGCTTTATATCTGGGAAGTGCTGCGCGCGCGGCGCGCCCCGCCCTTGCCGCCGCGCTTGAGTTGAGGCAAAGCGCCCATAAGTGACCCTGATGCGACTGATCAAGGAACGCCCGCTGCTGACTGCCTCTCTCGTCCTGATCGTGCTTGCGCTGTGGCTGATGGTCACGCGCGCGCCGGTCTATCTGCCCGCGCATGACGCCAACGCGCCGCCACTGCCCGAGGAAGAGGTGTATGTCTTCGGCTTCGCGACGCTGCGCAACCCGCTGGTGCGGCTCGTTGTGATGGGCCGCATCGTGCCCGCGGAGCCTGCGCAATTGCGGGGTTTCGTGCGCGACCGCCGCGATCTGCGCGACGCACCGGACATGACGCTTGACGGTGTGCGCTTCCGTGTGACGCCCGAGGAGATGAAGCGACTTGACCGATACGAGCAGACCGGGCGAAAGTACCGTCGTGACCTGATGCTGCTCGCCGATGGGTCGTTTGCCTGGGTCTATCGCCTGATCGGCGAGGACGGGATCGACGCGCTGCAGGACTGAGGACAGGAGGGGCGCGTGCCCGCATTACACGCCAGTCTGCCGCGCGACCGGTTCCTCGCGCTCCCCGATCACGGCAGTGCGCCAGGCGGCGCGCGCCGCGTGGGGGTCGAGGTCGAATTCGCCGGGCTGACGGTGGCCGAGGCGGCGGATGTGATCCAGCACCATTGGGGCGGCGAGAGGTCGTCGGACGAGCCGCGCGAGATCAATGTGCGCGGCACCCGGTTGGGCACGGTCCGGGTGGAACTCGACATCGCGCTCAAGAGCCAGTGGACCGAGGATCTGGCCGAGACAGTGCTCGGCGATCTGATCCCGGTCGAGGTCATCACCGACCCGCTGCCGCAACCGGCGCTGCGCAAGGTCGCACTGCTGCTCGACCAGCTTCACGCGGCGGGCGCGCTGGGCACGCGCGAGAAGCTGGCCTACGGGTTCGGCATCCATTTCAATGTCGAGTTGCCCGAGAACGGTGTCGGGCTGGTGGCCACGGCGCGCGCCTTCGGGTTGTGCGAGGACTGGTTACGCGCGGTCGAACCGCTCGATCCCGCGCGCCGGGTGCTGCCCTTCGTGACGCCCTGGCCGCGCCCCTTCGTGGCTGCACTCGCCGAGGGGCGCGACTGGCGCCCGCGCGATCTAGCCCGCGCCTATGCGGCGTTGGCCCCGTCGCGGCAATACGGGCTGGACCTGCTGCCCGTGCTGCAGCACTGTTGCGCGGCGGAACTCGTCGCCATCCCGCCCGAAAACCTCAAGGGCCCGCGCCCGGCCTTTCACTACCGCCTGCCCGAAACCCGGCTGGGCGAGGCGGGCTGGTCGCTCGCCTATGAATGGAACCGTTGGTGCGTGATCGAGCATGTTGCCAGCGACACCGCCCTGCTGGCCGAGCTCGCCCGCGACTGGGGCGCGCGCGACGGTGTCCTGTCACGCCTCAGCGGTGCCTGGGCCGCGCATGTGGGCGCACGTCTGTGGGCCTCGGATCTGGCCCGGCGGATGGGGCTGGAGAAAGAGGCAATCTAGGGTCGGTCGACGTGAGGTTTGCCAGCACGTCCCGCGCCTCTTGATCCATGATCTGCCGCGAGATGGTGGCCAGGGTCTCGATGACGGATGCGCATGCGCTGGACCGGCTGCCCTGACAGCCATCTGGGTATCCCGCTTCAAGGACTGAAGGGAGGGCAGCGCCTGCCTGGGGAGGCGCTGATGCGTGACCCCGCCACTGGCGCAGCGACCGGGGGCATTCTCTGCGTTGCGACCGTTTGCGACGTCTGAAGCGCCTGCCGGGGGGCAGGCAGGCGCTGCCCGGCGGTGCCGCCGGGCGGGCGATTTCTTGAGGTTGTACATCCTGCAAAGGCTCTGCAGATCCCGCCGCTTGCAGCACAGAACAAAGGCCGCGCCCGCGGTTGATGCCACGAATCCGCTTCGCGACAGGACATCGCCGGTTTCGGTGCCGCGGGCAATCGCGTGGAGTGCCCACCGTCTCGGGCGCGCGCGGGACCCGCTCAGCGTGACGCCCCCTCCCGCGCCGGGACGGCCTGCAAGAGCGGCATCAGCGCGCCCATGTCGGGACCATGCGCGCGGCCGGTCAGCGCCTTGCGCAGCGGCATGAAAAGCGCGCGGCCCTTGCGCCCGGTCGCGGCCTTGACCGCATCGGTCCAGGCCTTCCACGCCTCGGGCCCGTAGGGCGGCGGGGGCAGAAGCTTCAGCGCCTCGGCCACGAATTCGGCATCCTCGGGCGCGATCTCGGGGGCCGCGCCCTCGCGGCAGAGCGCCCACCACTCTGCCAGATCGTCCAGCCGGGTGATGTTCTCGCGCATCACCTCCCAGAATTGCGGGGCCAGCGCGTCCGGCACGCCCAAGCCGCGGATCTCGTCCGCGACGGCCTGATACGGGCGCGACTGCAGATCGGCACGGGTGAGGGGCCACAGATCCTCGGCGTCGAACTTGGTGGGTGCCGCGCCGAATTGCGCCAGATCGAAGCCCTCGGCGATTGCATCGATGCTGCTCCGCAAATCGACCGGCTGGCTGGAGCCGAGCCGCGCCATCAGCGACAACAACGCTGCTGGCGTTACCCCCTGTTCGCGCAGATCGCGCAGCGACAGCACGCCCAGCCGCTTGGACAGCGCCTCGCCCTGCGCGCCGGTCAACAGTGAATGATGCGCAAAGCCCGGTGGCGTGCCGCCTAGTGCCGCGATGATCTGGATCTGGGTCGCGGTGTTCGTCACATGGTCCGAGCCGCGCACGATGTGGGTGATCCCCATCTCGATATCATCGACGACCGAGGCCAGCGTGTAGAGCACCTGCCCGTCGGCGCGGATCAGCACCGGGTCCGACACGCTTGCCGCGTCGATCGAGAGCGGCCCGAGGATGCCGTCCTCCCACTCGATCCGGCTCTGGTCGAGCTTGAAGCGCCAGTAGCCGTCGCGCGCGGCCCGCAACTGCGCTTTCGCTTCTTCGTCAAGGTCCAGCGCGGCGCGATCATAGACTGGCGGGCGGCCCATGTTCAGCTGCTTCTTGCGCTTCAGATCCAGCTCGGCCGGGGTCTCGAAACACTCGTAGAACCGGCCTGCCGCGCGCAGCCGGTCGGCGGCCTCGGCATAGCGGTCCAGCCGCTGCGACTGCTGCTCGATCCGGTCCCAGTGCAGGCCCAGCCACTCCAGATCGAACTGGATCGCGTCGATATAGGCCTGGGTCGAACGCTCTGCATCGGTGTCGTCGATGCGCAGCACGAACTGCCCGCCCGCCTTGCGCGCCAGCAGGTAGTTGAAGAGCGCCGTGCGCAGATTGCCGATATGCAGATACCCCGTGGGCGAGGGGGCAAAACGGGTGACGACGGGTGACATGGGGCGGGCCTCCGGGAACTCGGCCTCTCTGTTTCACAAGCGTCCCGGTCGCGCAAGCCCGCGCAGGGACGGTCGGTCCGGTCACAAGATTGCGCGGAAACCCGCCCGCGCCGATTTTGCCGCAGACAGGCGCGCAGGGCGGCGCTAGGATTCTCCCCATGATCACATGCGGGGAAGACATATGCGGCTGATCAAGGCTCTTGTCACGGCGCTCATCGGGGTGGCGGTGCTGGCCGTGGTTCTCGTGCTGCTGATGCCGCGCGAAAGCATCGTGCGCCTTGCCGCGCAGCAATTCGAGACCGAGACCGGGCGCAGCCTGACGGTCGAGGGGCGGGTGCGCACCAGCTTCTTTCCTGTCATTGGCGCCAGCGCGCAGGATGTTCGCATCAGCAATCCCGACTGGGCGGGACCCGGCGCATTGCTGAGCGCGGAAGAGGTGGAATTCGGCGTCGACCTCGCGGCGCTGATCCGGGGTGACATTCAGATCGAACGGGTGGTGCTGCAATCGCCGGTCCTGCATCTGCAGCGCGATGCCGAGGGCCGGGTGAACTGGGACTTCGGCACCCAGGCCAGCGGGTCCGGGTCCGATGCGGCGGAACCCGCCCCGCAGCGCCGCCTGTCGCTGGCCGAAGCACGCATCAGCAATGGCAGCCTGCGCTATGAGGACGCGCGCACCGGCACCGATCTGCGGTTCGAGGCCGTCGAGGCCAGCCTGCTCTTGCCGCAGCTTGACGGCCCGGCGGAGGTCGAGGGCAGCGCACGGCTGGATGGCCAGCCCGTGACACTGAGCCTGCGCACCGATCACGCCAGCCGGATGCTGGCGGGCCATGTCACCGGGGTCGCGCTGGACCTCGCCGCCGCCGGGGCCGAGATCACCTTTGCCGGGCGCGCGGGCCTTGACGGGCCAGTGGCCGAGGGCGCGCTGCAGGCGCATGTCCCGCAGCCCGATCTGCTGATGGCGATGCTGGGCCAGCCGGGCGCGGCGGTGGCTCCGGGCTTCCTGCCGCTGGGGATGACCGCGCAGGTCACGCGCACGGCCGACGGGCGGCTGTTCGCGCGCGACGGGCAGTTTCGCGCAGGCGGGCTCCGGCTGCGCGGCAATGCCGATCTTGACCCCAATGGCGAGCGCCCCCGCCTGACCGGCCAGTTCGCGGGCGATGTTCTGGATCTGCGCGCGTCGGGTGGCAATGGCACCGGCGGTGGGGCGGCGGCGAGCCCCGGCTGGTCGCGCGCGCGCATCAACGCCGATGCGCTGGGCCTTGTGGATGCGGATATCAGCCTGCAACTGGCCGGGCTGCGGACCGATCTGACGACGCTGGGGCGGACGGATCTGCGCCTTGCCATCGATCGTGCGCGCGCGGTCACGACGCTGCGCGAGGTGGCGCTGTTCGGGGGCACGCTGTCGGGCGAGTTCGTGATGAACAACCGCTCGGGGCTCTCGGTGGGCGGCGATCTGCGGGCGCGGGATGTGGATCTGCTGCCGCTTCTGTCCGATCTGGCCGATTACCGGCGTCTTGGCGGAACCGGCAGCGCCGATCTGCAGTTCCTGGGCGTCGGCAACACCATGCACGACATCATGAACAGCCTGCGTGGCGAAGGACGGTTGCGGCTGGTCGAGGGCGAGATCATCGGCCTCGATCTTGCGGGCATGCTGCGCAATCTAGATCTGTCGCATATGGGCGAGGGCAGCCGCACGGTCTATCAGTCGGTGACCGGCAGTTTCACGATCTCCGACGGCGTGTTGCGCAATGACGATCTGCGGCTCGAGGCGCAGCGCGCCACGGTCACCGGGCGCGGCAGCGTCGGGTTGGGACAGCGCAATCTCGACTATCGCATCCTGCCCGTGGCGCTGCGCGACGCCGAGACGGAAGTGTTGCGCGTGCCGCTGATGATCACCGGCCCGTGGGAGGCGCCGCGCTTCCGGCTCGACCTCGAGGCGCTGGCCGAGGAGCGGCTGCGTGCCGAGCGCGCGCGGCTGGAAGAGCTTGCCCGCGAGGAGGCCGAGCGGCTCGAGCAGCGCGCTCAGGGCGAGGCCGAGCGCCGCATCGAACGCGCGCTTGGCGTCGAACGCGAGGAGGGCGAGAGCGTGCAGGACACGCTGCGACGGGGCCTCGAGCAGGAGATGGGCAATCGGCTGCGGGGGCTGTTGGGCGGGGACTGAGCGCGCTCAGCCGAGGGCGCGCCCCAGCAGCGCAAGCGCGTGGTCGACTGTCGCCGCGCGCACCTTGGCGCGGCCCAGCGGGCCGAATTCGACTGTCTCGGCCGTGGTGCGTTCCGGGGTGGCGATGGCAAAGCAGACCCGCCCTTCGGGCTTGTGATCGGACCCGCCGGGCCCGGCGATGCCGGTCACGGCGACGGCGATCTGTGCCTCGGCGCGGGCGAGTGCGCCCGCCGCCATTTCGCGCGCGACTGGCTCCGAGACGGCGCCGTATGATGCGAGCGTCGCGGCGCTGACCCCCAGCATCTGTGTCTTGGCGGCGTTGGAATAGGTCACGAACCCACGGTCAACCGCATCGGACGAGCCGGGAATTTCGGTCAGCCGCGCGACGATCAGCCCGCCCGTGCAGCTCTCGGCCGTGGCGATGCGCGCGCCCTTGCGGCGGGCCGCGGCGAGCACCTGCTCGGGCGTCATGGTGTTGCCCTGCCGG
>LFIK01001629.1_pt1 | contig 17958 bp, 14 predicted proteins | sample 643401 | NCBI WGS metagenome assembly LFIK01 (sample SAMN03777447, study PRJNA286221) | soda lake metagenome | biome: soda lake; feature: Kulunda steppe; material: water; isolation source: sample T5-Br brine of Lake Tanatar-5 | place: Russia: Kulunda steppe | collected 2010-07
CGGAGCACGTGATTTTCGCGTTTGACGAAGCTTATTCCGAGTATCTGGCCAGTCCGCCCGATTTGCGGCCGTTGATCGCGGAAGGCCGCAAGGTGATTTGTTTGCGGACCTTTTCCAAGATCTACGGGTTGGCCTCATTGCGGGTTGGCTACGGGTATTGCAGTGAGGAGTTGGCGGCATTCTTGAATCGGGTGCGGGAGCCGTTTAACGTGAATGCTCCGGCGCAGGCGGCGGCGGTCGCGGCCCTGGACGACCATGAGTTTTTGGCGCGGTGTCGAGAGTCGAACCGGCAAGGACTGCGAACGCTGGGGCGGGGGTTGGAACGTTTAGGAATCGAGTTCGTGCCGAGTGAAGCGAATTTTCTGTTGGCGCGGGTGGGAGACGCTCAGCGGATTTTTCTGGAACTGCAGCGCCTCGGGGTCATTGTCCGGCCCGTCGGTCCCTACGGTTTGCCTGAGTATGTTCGGATCTCGGTGGGGACCGAGGCGGAGAACGAGCGGCTGTTGGAAGCCCTGGCCCTTGTCCGGGCGAAAGCGGCGCCATGATCCGCCGATCGTTGCAGCGAAATCACCGGACCGCGCGATCGACCTGTTGTAAATGAACCCGCTCACCATGGATCTCTTTCAATCACTTCTTTTGATCGTCGCGTTGATCGGGCTCAATGCTTGTCTGGTGGCCGGAGATTTTGCCTTGATTCAACTCAACTTCGGCTGGCGTGAGCCGAAATCGCCCGACCGTACGGAATTCCCCCGTCTGGTTACCCATCTTCTAAGGGATGTCAACCAGACCTCGCGGGTCATTCGGCTCGGGATCAATTTGACCACGGTTGGATTGGGATTCTCGCTGATTGTGCCGCTTCGCGCGTTGTCGGACGCTGTGCCCATTCCGGCGGCCGCTGCGGCTGGGGTGATTGTGGCTTTCTTGGTGGCGGTGTTTGTGCATTTTTTGCTGGGTGAGTTGGTGCCTCGCGCTTTGGCCCTGAGTTATCCCCGGCGCGCCTCGCGGTGGTCGGCGATTTTGGTTCAGGTTTTGCGTCTTTGTTTGGGGCCGTTCGTCCGGATATTGGCGGGTTTGTCGAAGGCGTTATTTCGATTGTTTCGAATCGATGCCGAACTGGAGACCAATATTTTGGATGTGGAGGTGCAGGTAAGGTCCCTGCTGCGGGGCGGTGAAGATGTGTCTCCGATCATGGGGATGATTCTCCGGAACACGATCAACCTCCGAAAGAGAGTGGCGCAGGACATCCTGTTGCCCCGAAATCGTATCCAGTATTTTGATTTAACCTACTCGAATTCGACCAATCTTGAAGTCGCCCGGAAGACGGGACACACCCGTTTCCCTTTGTGTGAAGGCGATTTGGACAAGTGCATCGGGCTTGTTCATATCAAGGACATTTTTCGTTACCGGGGGGACTGGGAGGAATTGGACCTGCGGAAACTCAAGCGAGAGATTGTTCGCTTCTCATTGGATGATCCTCTTGATCTGGTATTGCAAAAGCTCCTGCGATACCGGCTTCACATGGCCCTGGTTCAGGACGAGTTTGGAGGGGCGGTGGGGGCGATAACCCTGGAGGATGTTTTGGAAGAGCTGGTCGGAGAGATTCAGGACGAGTTCGATCGTGAGGAAGTTCAAATCAAACCGATGCCGGAAGGCGATTTTGTGGTGGATGGGCTCGCCCCTATCCATGACGTGGCGGAGTCCCTGGGCGTCGAGATCGACGACACCGAAGTCTCCACTTTTGGCGGATACATTACCTCGGAGCTCGGGAGGATGCCGAAAGAGAACACCAGTTATACCCTCGGTCGCCTGGAGATTCGGGTGACCGCCGTGGATGAGAAACGGGTTCGCAGCGCCCGTGTTCGGGTGCGGACGGATGAGGACGAAACTCAGGAATGAGTCGCGTCCGTCCCGGGAGATGGGTCGGACATCATTTGTTGAATGGAACGCAGGAGTTCATCCCGTTGCGGTAGGAACAGGAATTGATCGGCTCGAAGGGTGGCTGCGGATTCCTCGAGCAGGGCGCGCGGCGGTTTTCTCATGCCGAGCAACTTGTTGATGTTGGTCACCAAATCATCGGTATGGCCGGCTTTGAGATCGAGGCGAATTAGCTCGGTCAGAGCGGCCTGGTTTCTCGGATTGGCCTGATGGGCCTGCATCATTACGCGGCGGGCCAGGCTAAGTTGGCCAATACCGACCAGGCGTTCCGACGTGATCAACAGGGTTTCTGCTCTCATTTGGCGGGCATTGAGAAACCGGTTTAGATGCATTTCGCCCGAGTCCCAGTTGCCGATCCCGAGATAGGCCACGGCATAAATTGAATCCAAGACGGGACCGAACTGCGTCTCCAACGTTTCATCCTCTTCGGAATAATCTTCGAGAAAGGAGATCGACTCGCGGAATTGGCCCGCTTTCAGGTAGGTTTCCGCCATTAAGATTGCGGGCAGGTGCAAAGGGAATCCCGGGCGATCCATCAACTGGAATACTTGTCGGCAAAGTTCAATATCTCCGGAATAGGCGGCGAACTCCCCCAAGCCGAGAAGGGCTTCCTGGTCATGGCTGAAATCGGTGAGCAATTGATCCGCGACCCTCCGAACCCTGGCTTCGTCGCCCGCCTGGTGATGGGAATAAAGAAGGGCGACGCGGGGAGGAGCGCTCAGAGGGTCGCTGACCTGACGCATCACCTCATAGTTGTGGGCTCTGCTGTGGTTTCCGAGCTCCCGGTTGTAACGCGCCAACAAAATGTACACCTCCTCTTGTTCGGTGAAACGATCGGCGAGGGCTTCGAGGCGTTCGATGGCGGCCGCCTGGTTGCCTCGCTCCCAATCCAGGCGCACCAACAGGAGGCGCCCCTCCGAGTTGCCCGCCAAATCGTAGCGAAGGAGGAATTCTTCCGCTTCATCGTAGCGCCCCCGGTGAAAATGCGCGGTGGCCGCCGCGAGCGCGATTACCTGGTTTCGGGGTGTGATTACAACTTCATCGGGGAGAAGTCGATTGGCGACCTTTATGACCGCCTGATCCTCGTGTGACGAGATGAGGAGGCGAAGGGTGGTGCGAACGTAATCAAGATCCTCCTCCGCATAGGGGAGACCGTCCCGAAGAAGATTGGCGGCGAGGTCAGTTCTGCCACGCGCCGAGTGGAAATCAGCCATGAAAAGCCGCCCATCAAGGTTGGAGGGGGATTTGAGATGGCCGACCCGAACCATGTGCATGCCCTCCCGGAACTCCCCCTCGTTCAAAAGCTCCAATCCGCGCTCGATAAACTCTTCTCCCCAGGCCACTTGATACGCTTCCCATCTCCATGGGAAGACGATGTCCATATAGTTGCCCCCCTGGAAGTCGCGGGAATGTTTGACGAAGAGCATCACCGCTAGGGCCGCTGTCAACCACCCGGCGAGACCCAAAGCCGAGAGGAAAACCAGGATTCGCCCGAGAACCGGACGAATAACGACTTCGCCGTGTTTATTTCGAGCGAACCTCATGAAGCCGAAAAACGCCTCACCTTTTTTGAAAAACCTTGCCATAAAAACCTTGGTGTAGAAAACTATGCGAACGTGGTAATAAAGATGGAGCCACCTGGCTCAAGCACGCTAAAAAAGACAAAAAAAATATGGACATGTAAAGCGAAACCCGCTTTTCTTTCGGCATAACTGCAAAACGTATGCCGTAACGGAACCACAATTCGGTCTAACTTAAAACGCACAGGAGTCTTATGAAACTAATCAAAACTTTCCTTCTCGCCTCTTTATTGGGGTTCGTCTCTCACGCTCATGGCCAGCTAAACGTCAACGAATTGGCCAGGGCGATTGAAGCGAGTCCCGACGATGCGGCCGCTCTCGTTGAAGAAGCCATGGCCGAAGTCTCAACGGGCCAAGTCAATGCTCTGGTTGAACGCCTTATTAAACAGTTCCCGAATCTGGCCGAAGAAATCGTTTTTGGAGTGTTGAGCGGAATGCCTGACGCCTCCTCGGACGAACTACTCGCTGTGGTGGGGCATGCCATCGAGACCAACCGTGGACTCGCCCCGCAAATCATTGTGGGGGCCCGCCGGGCGACCCAAGATGTTGAAGGTCTGGATCAACAGATCACCACCGTGGCCCGGAATATCCTCCGGAGTGGTGCCCTTGGTGTGACTGGTCAAACCAGCGCCTCTCCCGGCACCGAAATCCCTTTTGACGATACGTTGCGGATTAGTCCATCCCGCGCTAGCGCCAACTAGGCCGCCGTCCTTCTTTTAACGGCATCGACGATGGTGACTTTACGCGAACCATCGTCGATTTTCTTCCTTCTACGAACGCAAAAACCGGAACAAAATGATCAATAAATCCCGTCTCTCTAACTTCAGACTGTCTCTCCTGGCAGTAACGACTTTCGCTCTACCCATCGCCACGCCGAGTGCGGCCGCTTTGGTGTCCATCGGCGACCACGCCAATTTATTCTTTAACGGAAGTGCCACCGTTCGGGCAAACGATAACATCTTCTTGGATTCTGAAAACGAAGAATCGGACGTCATTTTCATTCTGGCGCCGGGATTGGAGTTGAATGTGGGTTCGCGGGGAACCGCCAATCTCAACATCTATTACCGCGAGGATTTCCACCTCTATAATGACAATAGTCAGCTGGACGACAATTATTCCAATATCTTCGTAGAAGGAAACTGGGATGAGGCGCGTCTCGAACTTCGCTTGAACGGGAGTTACCAGCAGTTGGCCCAACCGACTTCGGATCAGATCGTGATCCCCGGCCAATTGGTTGAGCGCGATCAGTATCGGGCGAACCTCCGGGGCGAATATGACATCGGAGAGCGAACTTCGGCTTCAGCCGGAGTGGAGTCCACCTTCCTTCGTTATGATACCCGCGGTTTTGTCGACCGTGATACTTTCGCGATTCCCGTGAATTTTTACTATGCTCTGACCCCCTTGGTGGACGTAAGCGTAGGATACCGTTTCCGTCACACGGATAATGACCAACGCGAACCTATCACTTTGGATCAATTCGGCAATCCGACGTTTGGTGCCCCGCAGGATGTTTCCAACTATCGGGATCATTACTTTAATGTGGGTGCGCGCGGCGAGCTCGCTCCGAAGTTGATCGGTGAGGCCCGGGTTGGTTATCAGGAGCGTGAAGTGAGTGGCGCGGACCGCGACCAAAGCAGCATGTCCTTCTCCGTCGATTTGTCTCACTTCACCACCGCGAGAACCACTTTGACCGCAGGGGCCTTCCGTGACTTTGGAACGGGTGGCCGAGGCGAAGGGACCACTTCAACGGGCGGAAGTCTGGGCGTTCGCCACAGTTTCTCCCATCTCTTGTCCGGCCAAGCCGGCGTCACCTACACCGAGAGGGAATGGAACCGCGAAGTGGGTGAATTTGGAGGACGTGAGGATGAACTCTTGGATTTGAACCTGGGGCTGACTTACTCGCCGAACGTCTATTTGGATTTTACCGGTGGCTACGTTTTCCGGACGAACAATTCGAATGTGGACCGAGTCGACTTTGACAATAACATCTTCAGCCTCTCGGCTTCGTTGCGTTACTGATCGGAAGTCAGGCCTGTAAGGGAATTTTTTTGAAGAAGGTCAAAAAAAATTGATCTTCTTCTTTTTTTGTCTGTCATCAACTACACCTATGAATCGAAAAATTCTTCTCGTGCTGGTTTTCCTCTGTCCGTGGTTGGGCGCAAGCGCCCAAGAAGGGTTGGAAGCAACCAATCCTAATTACGTGATTCAGCCGTCAGACGTTCTGAGTCTGAAGGTGTTTCAAGAGCCTGATCTCGCCCAAGAGTTTCGGGTTCCACAAAATGGGCGGTTCCATTTTCCATTGATCGGCAATGTGGATCTAAAAGGGCGAACGATCGAGGAAGCGGAGAACCTTCTGCGGGAATTATATGACCGCGACTATCTCGTCAATCCGCAGATCAATCTGCTGGTCCTTGAATACACGCAACGCCGCGTGAATGTTTTGGGGAATGTGAACCAGCCTGGGGCGGTTGTCTTTCCTCCGGAAGAGGAAATGAATATCGTTGATGCGATTTCTCGGGCCGGAGGATTTACGCGGCTGGCGCGGACCAGTGCGGTAACTCTCACCCGGACTACTGATGACGGCCAAATCGAACAATATCAGATCGACGTGGGGGATCTTATGACAGGGGGCGATGCTTCCCTGTGGAAACTTGAAAAAGGCGATACGATTTTCGTTCCCGAAAGAAGAATTTAATTCCTTACATTTGACTCAGCATGCCAAGCGAAAAATCTAACGATCGCCACAAAAAAGCTTCTGACTCGACGAGCGGATACTATTACTACGACGAGGGTAGCTCCTATTATTACGGTGACAATGTCGCCCAAGCGCCCCAGAAGGGGATTAAAGATTACCTGCTGGTTCTTCGTGAACGAATTTGGTACGTCTTAATCGGTTTTCTGCTCGTCTTTTCGTTGGCGATTGTCGTCACCGTGAAACAGACGGAGATATTTCGCGCTACCGCGTCAATGCAGGTGATGCGACAAGAGGCACGGATCATCGATATGACTGGCCCGACCGGCGAGGAACAGCAGATTCAGTCGACCGAGGATTTTAACACCCAGGTTCAGATTCTCCAGAGCGTTCGCATGGCGGAGCGGGTGGCGGATCGTATTACGGGTGACGAGCGCACCCGTTTTATGGCCCCGTATGAAAAAGGCGGCGCTGGCGACCCATTATCCCCGGTTGAAGTTTTGCTGAAAAACCGTGAGGTTGCTCCGCGGCGAATGAGCTTGGTTATTGGGGTGAGTTATTCGCATCCGGATAATGAAATTGCGGCGCGGGTAGCGAATTATTTCGCGGAGGAGTTTATTGACTATAATCTTCGGCAGCGAATTCAGGATTCCATGAGAAATGTGGAGGACCTCCGGGTTCGCGCGGAGCAACAGAGACAGAAGGTTGAGGAGATCGAAAACCGGCTGGCTGACTACCGCGAGGAGACCGGGACGGTTTCGTTTGACGAGACCCGTGATGTTGCGACGGATAAGCTTCGCTCTTTGAGCCAAATGGCGACAGAGGCGGAGCGGGCTTTTAATGAGACGGAGACCACTTATTTGGCGATGCGAGAGTATCAGGAGGAGGGGCGATCTCTCACGGATTTCAGTCATATTGCCAGTCAGTCCCACGTTTCGGATTTGATCGCGCAGCGCTCCACCAAACGTATTCAGGTCGCGAATTTAGCCGAACGTTACCGGGATCTTCACCCTCAAATGATTCAAGCGCGGCAAGCTTTGAACCAGGTCGAGGAGGAGTTGGAACTCGCAGTCGAATCCGCCGTTTCGAAACTGGTTACGAATTATAATTCTCAACGCCGGAATCTTGAGCAGATCCTGCAGGACCGCGCGGAACAGGAAGAAGAATTGCTTCGCCTTCGTCGATTGGCTGTGGGCTTCGAGGAAATCAGGAGGGAGTCCGAGGTTCAGCAGAGCGTTTATAGATATCTGGTGAGCCGGATGCGTGACGCTACGATCTCCGGGGGGATTGAGAGCCCGACCGCCCGAATCATCGATAACGCATCGCCTCCGTTGAATCCGGTGGTGCCGAATATTCCGATGAACCTGGCTGTTGGTATTCTTGGCGGCCTGGGCCTGGGCTTTGGGGTCGCCTTCTTCGTGGCTTTCATCGATGACCGGGTGAAGACGGCATTTGATATTGAAAATGTGCTGGGCCTGACGCTTTTGGGGATCATTCCGGAAATTAAGAAGCTTACCCCTACGCAGAAAGCGAAGGTGGTCTCCAACGAGGAGGATAGGCAGGTTGTTGAGGCCTTTCGAACCCTTCATTCGAGTTTGAAGCTCAACAACGAAAGTAAGTTCGCCCAATCACTCTTGATTACGAGTAGTTTGCCGGGTGAAGGTAAATCTTTCGTTTCCACGAATCTCGGGTTGACGTTTTCAGCCCATGGGGAGCGGACTTTAATTATCGATTGCGATTTGCGGATGCCGAACGTTCACAAGAGCCTTGAGATTGAGAACAAGAAGGGCTTGATCGATATCTGCGTCCATGAGGTTCCTTTCGAAGATGTTATTCAGAAGAATGTGGTCAAGAATTGCGACGTCATCACGACCGGTGGCCGTGCGAAGAATCCGACGCAAATCCTCAGTAGTAAGAACTTCGAACGGGTCGTAGCAGAAGCGCGGAAACGGTATGACCGGATTATTTTTGATACGCCTCCGCTTGCCGCGGTAAGTGATGCTTTGATTATTTTACCGTTGGTGGATGGGGTTCTGTTCGCGATTAAGTTCAATAAGGTTAAGCGGAACGCCGCAAAGCATAATGCACGTCGGCTTCTGGAGTCGAATGTGCCGGTATTTGGAGCCGTGCTGAATAACTTGAGCTTGTCGGTATCTGGATATTATTACGCACAGTATTACGATAAGAGTTATTACGATTACTATGCGCCGAATTCAAAGAAGGCCGAGGCGGAAGGACCGCTTCGCTAGGATTCTGGAATGAATTAGTTTAGAATGAGCAAAAGTCCCGGGCACGCCCGGGACTTTTTTTATTAAACGTTACGGTTCATTCCTTGCCGTTCTCCACTCCCTTTCGGAGCAATGCCATTGCCCTTGCGGTTACGGGCGCAGCTACTCTCATTAGTGAGCCGGCAAATTAATTTTTTCAAGTTCCCCAAACCTTTTTGTCATTGCGAGGGAGGCTCCGCCGACAATCAATCTCTCCGAGCCGTAGGTCTCCGAGCCGGAGGCCACGCGCCCGATTCTCCGGCCGCGCCCATATAACGCCTCCGGCTGAAAAGTGGTGGATTGCCACGTCGTTCCTCCTCGCAATGACAGAGGGTTATATAGCAAAAAAACTTCCTGGACGACTGACTAGACCCCAAGGCACGCCTTTTTATCAGATCGCCGGCTTCAGGTTGAAACATCCAGTGATTTGACGGCGGCGGCTCGCCTGAGGCGGTCGTTGATGGCGCGGCCGAGACCGTGTTCGGGGACTTTTTCGGATACGAATGAAGCGAAGCCTCGTTCATCGATGACGTGAAGAAGGTGAAAAAGCCGATGGGCCGCTTCGACGTCGTTTCCGCTTTCGGAAAGCCAAAATACATTGGTGGGGAGGGACTGCGGTGAAATGGGTTTGGCAAAGAAGAGGAAAGCGGTCTGAGGTGATTTCCCGGTTACGTCGAGTGAAATCCGGTCGACCAGGGAGCAGTTCGAGTGCGGGCTGTAGTGCTTACTCAATTGTCCTGGCATCACTTCGCCGTGCGGTTGATTGGCGGGGGTTTTGGTGGGAATTTGGACGCTTACGACCTTTGAGATTTCTTCAACCGTGAGCGCCCCTGGGCGAAGGAGGGTTGGGGGACCGGGAGTGCGGAGATCGAGGATGGTCGATTCCAAGCCGATTTCGGAGGGGCCGCCGTCAAGGATGTAGGGAATTTGGGCTCCGAGACTCTCTTGAACGTGTTGGGCGCTTGTAGGACTCACATAGCCGAAAGGATTGGCGCTAGGGGCGGCCAGGGGTTTCTGACAGGCGGCTAAGAGGCGTTGGAAAACGGGATGACGCGGCATCCGCACTGCGACCGAATCGAGGCCGGCGGTAACAATATCGGGAATAATTGGTTTCTTTTTGAGAACAAGCGTGAGGGGGCCGGGCCAAAAGGTGTCGGTCAGGTGAACGGCTTCAGGAGTCAATTCGGCGATCTCGCTGAGGTCGAATCCAAGGGGGAGGTGGACGATCAGAGGGTCGAAAGCGGGTCGGGCTTTAGCGCGAAACACCCGGGCGCACGCGGCGTCGTCATAAGCGTTTGCGGCGAGACCGTAGACGGTCTCGGTGGGTACAGCAACAATCTCTCCATTCAGCAACTTCCTGCTGAGGAGAGATATGTTCTCGTCGGAGGCAGTGAATATGGTGGCCACCTCAACCAGGCGTGTTGCCTCATCCGGGGATAAGGCATTGGTCCGATGCCAATTACTGCATCAGAAGCATATTCCGCGCGCGCTTGATTTGCTTCGTGATGGCGCGCTGGTCCTTGGCGGAGAGGCCTGTAATCCGGCGTGGAAGAATCTTCCCGGTGTCGGTGACATAGCGGGAGAGGATTTCCGGGGAGGTGAAGGGAACCTCTGACGGGGTCAAAGATTTCTTCGGATTCTTTTCGATTTCGTTACTCATTTAGCGGTTGATCAAATAAAAGTGCGCGGAGTCTCATCCATCGGATGCTTTTCCCCGCGACATGGAAAAAGGGAGACGTTAGTTGCCGAGGCTGATTGTGCAAGTGGAAAATCCCGGATTCGGAGCCGTTTAATGCATCCCGCAGTAGTCGCCTATTTTTTGGCGTTCTTGAGAGCCCTGCAATAGGCGACTGAAGTCGCCTTTCCTTGCGGGCTTCGCCCGGTATTTCGGCGCGGAGCGCCGCAGGGAGCGGCGACTTCAGTCGCCGGACGTGAGAGGTTGTCAACTTCGGGATGCACCGGGAGCCGTGCAGTGAAATGGTTGCCGTTTTTGATGCGTTTGTGGGTGGGACCGGGCGATGGTAGCGGGAGAGAATTAGAAGCCGAAGCGACTTCGGGTTCCTTGTTTCACGATTTCTTCGGCGTCCTGCCAGATGGCGAGTCCGGTTCGGAGATCGGTTACCGTTAGATAAATCATGAAATAGGACTCGCTTCGGCGTCCGTCTCGTCGGGTGAGTTGGGTGATTTCACCGGCCAAACTCAAATCCGCGCCAATGGCGGTTCCCTGACGTTGGAGCGTCGTCGGGTCGTATAGTTCGGCGTTTGGCAGATTGCGGCTTTCGGCCGTGGCCGGATCGATGGCTCCGCGGCCGCTCTGGATGGTTGTGGTCGCCAGCTTTTCGGATTTGTCGAGGGCGATGGTCACGCGTTGGGTCAGCAATTGGGTGTCAATGTGCTGCATGGTGGAGTTGCGAATCGTGCTGACCATCATCACGGCGGGTCCGTCCTCGGCGTGGCTGTCGAGGCGACCGGAGGAGAGCAACTTGTTGATAAGTCCTTCGGCGGTGATTTGATAGTCCTTGAAATCGAGTTGATCGACCGTGGCGAGCCCCTGGGTCGAGTCGGAGTCGAGTCTCTCGACGTGCGTGCGGGATTGGCAGCCGGCGAAGGAGAGGGCTCCCAAGGCAAGGGAAATGAGAAGAATTTGAGACTTGGTCGTCATTTAGCGTGGTGGTTGATGAGAACTGATTTGAAAACGGAAATCGGCTGCGCGGGGGGTGGGTGCGGTGGCTGTGAGGGAGGTGGTTTCGCCCGGTTTTAACGTGCGGACAACCCAAGTGGAGGCGGGGGAAGAAATGCTCATGCCATCGTCATCGACCCAGTCATAGCGGTATTCGAATTGAATGGTGCGGCCGGTGGTGTTTCGAACGGTGGCTTGAACGGTGCGGAGGTTTCCGGTGAAGGCCTGGTTCAGGTATTCCACCTCAAGATTTCGGGCGAGCGCGCGGTCGAGGATGATTCGTTTGTCCAGGATGACGTCCGCGGATGCACTCGGCCTGGCTGGCTCGATTATATTGGTTCCGCTTCGGCACCCGGCTCCCAGGCCGGCGGAGAGGGCGACCAGGGTCAAAAGTAAGATCCACTTTTTCATAAGCGTTATTTGATTATCGGAGGGACTGCACGGTGATGCGTAAGTCATGTTGATTGACACTTTGCACCAGGACAAGGATGAAGTCCCCGTCTGGCAATTCGACCGTCTGTGGGCGGCTAAGTTCGGATTTATTTCTTCCGGTTAAAGATAGGCGCAAGTTTCCGTTTTCGGGATAATCGAGAGCCGCCACCTGGAATTCTTTCCCGAGGGTGTTCCAGGTGCGGGTATCGGCGCGATTGACCAAAGCCTTATAGAGGCTGCCGAGGAGCAGTCCGATCCCATCGAGCTGTTTGGTGAGTTGATTGGCCGCGACCTCCTTGGCAATGACGGAGGTGATGGTGCGCATCACCATGGAGGGCATCCGGGTTTGGAATTCGGTCGCGACCACTTGGTCCATGCTGGCGATTTGTTCGGTGAAAAAGCGGGGACCGTCGCCCGGTTGGGAGATACTCAGGCCTCGAACTGGGGAGGGTTGGAAGACGACTTCCGGGAAGGCAAAGCCGGTGTACCCGAGGTTGGGAAGGATTAGATCGACTCGCATCTCTTTTTTGCGCGGCCCGAGACCGTTTTCGAAAATCACATAGACACGACGTCCCGCCAGCTGCGTTTCGCCGTCGAGGTGTCGCTGAATCCGGTCGAGTTCATATTGGACATAACTATTGGAGATCGGGAGGGAGGCGAGCAGGCGAAAATCGACTTCGGCCCGGACGGGATCCTGGTCCGCGAGGTAAACCAATCCCGAGAGAAACGTGGTGAACGGGTTGGCGAAATCGGCATAGGCGCGGGCCGAGGCCGGATCAACCGGGGCGGCCCTTCGGAGGTCGGGGTTGTCGAAGACGGTGGAGGGAAGATTGTCGGAGCGCGCCTGTTGCTTGGCTCGTTCGATGGCCGCATCATTTTCGGTGAGCGCCTGCCGTTGCCGTTCGTAGCTGCGCCGGATTTCCACGCGGGCGGCTTCGAGATCACCGAGGGCCAGGTAGTTCATGGCCTTGTAGGTGTTAATCATGATCCTGTCGGCGTAGCTTCCCTGGTAGGGGAGTGCGTTGGGGTTGGTGGCGATCGCGCTCAATTGGGCGGCGCCGGCGCGGACATTCAGTTCCGGCCGTTCTTCGAATTCGCGAACGATCTCCTCGGCACGTTCGAAGTAGCGATTGCTTTTCTCGAATTCGTGCGTCGCATGAAGGAGTTTTCCGGACTCCATGGTCCAGAGAAGGCGGTCGCTGGAACGGTAGCGGCGATCGGAATCATTCCGGGTGGCCGCCTTGGCGGCCGCCTCGAAATTCCCCTGGGTGTAGGAGGCGTAAACCGGTTTGAACCGGTCGTCGTAGGTGCGCACGGTGGAGCATCCGTTTCCCGCGACCAGGATGATCACGAAGAGGCTGAGGATACCGACAGTTGGAAAGTGTTGCGCCACGGAAATAGGAGACGAAAAAGAATCAGATCGCCTTCGTCTTGATTTGTTCGGAGTATTTTCAACCGAGTGAGGTAAACGGCCAATGTTTTTCGCACGGCGGCCTGAGAAAGACGGCAGGTTCAATAAGAGATGGCGGTTTCCGGAAAAAATTTATCCCGGTGGTATCGGGAGATATCGCAGCATTTGCAGGCGGGCGTGGCGTTGCCGCAGGCTTTCGAGAAGGCGGGAGGCATTCCGAGGCGTGAGCGCCAGCGTCTGGTCGACCCGTTGCATGCCGGCGAGAGCGTGGACGCGGTTTTGAGGCGGGCGCCGCGGTGGTTCCCGGAGGTCGATCGCCACGTGCTCGGCGGCGCGGCCCGCAGCGGAAAGATGTCCGAGACGCTGCTGGTGTTGTCCAAGCAGCGCCAGTTTATGGCCAAACAATCCGGTCGCGCTTTGGGGGCGATGGTTTACCCATTGTTTGTGATGCACTTCGCGTTGCTGGCCTTGGTGGTTTACGTTTTTTTCGCCACGGAGGATCCCGCTTCTTTTTTGGGGATGATGGTTCCGTTCGTGCTGCTGTTTTGGGCGGGGCTGATCTTTTTGTTCTGGTCCGTGCGGAGCCGTCACCGGTGGGTGGGCAGTGTGATGAGGTTTATTCCTTTGTTGCGTGGACACGCTAAGAATCAGGCCGTCGCTGACCTTTGTTTCGCCCTAGGGGGATATCTTACGGCGGGGGAGACGATTGACGTGGCTTGGGCCGGGGCGGCGGATGCTTGTGGCGACCGGCGGTTGAGGCGATTGGCCGAGTCAGTCGCCGAACAGGCGCGTTTAGGGACGCCTCCCAGTAGCCGGATCGACGGGTCGCGGATCCTGCCCGAAGATTTTGTCTCCCTGTATCAAGCCGGGGAATTGTCGGGGCAACTGGAGGAAAACCTGTATCACCTCTGGCAAATCTACAGTGAGCGCGCCTCTCAGAAGCTAAGCAGTGCCAGTTTCTGGTATCCAAAGCTTTTGATGATCGGAGTCGCTGTGGCCGTCGCATACGTGGTCGTGCGGGCTTACGCGGCCTACCTGGACTCGGTGATGGAGATGTTGTAACCGCTCCGTTCCGAGGGCCTGAGGAAACAGATCAGTTGGGGACCGGGTGTTCGGCGGGGCCGGGCACTTTGTTGCGAATCAGGGTTCGGCGGAGCCAATCGAGGATTTCGTTGACGGCTTGTTTGCGGACATGGAGTCGGCCGCCCGGGATGTAAACTTTTCGGGCCCATGAATCGTCCGGCGTGTCGAGGCCGAGGTAAACCGTCCCGACCGGGTTGGCTTCGTTGCCGCCTTCCGGTCCGGCGAACCCGGTGACGCTCAAAGCGTAGTCCGAGCCCAGGCATTCGCCGACACCGGTGGCCATGGCGACCGCGGTTTCGGCGCTGACGGCCCCATGTTGCTGGAGGAGTGTTTCCGGGATGTCGAGGGCCTGCACTTTGGCATCGTTCGCGTAGCAAACGACTCCACCGAGGAAAACCTTGGAACAGCCGGGAATGTCGGTGAAACGGCTGGCCAGCAAGCCGCCGGTGCAGGACTCGGCGACCGCGAGCGTCAATTGGCGTTTCCGGAGCATTTCGAAAACGACGCTTTCCAGAGAATCGTGGCCAAAGCAGATAAAATCGTCGCCGAGTCGCTCCGCGATTTGAAAGCCAAGTCCCTTCAGTTTCTTGCGGGTTAAGTCTCCATTGATGGAGTTGAGGCGGACGTCGACGGTGCCATCGTGAGGACACGAAGCGACTTCCACTCCCGGGCAGAGATCGATCAGCGGTTGGATTTTTTCGATGAGGAAACTCTCTCCGATCCCCGCCGTCCGAATCTGGACATACTCCTCGTTCTCCCCTAAAACGCCTTTTCGCCGCAGGCGCGGCAAAACCTCATCTTCAAAAACACTCCGCATTTCCGCGGCGGGACCCGGCAAAACGATCACGACTTTCCCCTGGTGTTCGAGCCAAAGGCCGGGAGCGGTTCCGACCCGGTTGGGCAGAATCCGCGCTCCTTCCGGAATGCAGGCGATTTTCCGGTTGATGTCCGGCATCGGTTTCCCGCGCCGGCGAAAATGCTCCTCCAATTGTTTCTCGATTTCGGGGTCATGGACGATGGCGAGCCCGAGCACCTGCGCGACGCATTCGCGGGTAATGTCGTCGGCCGTCGGGCCGAGACCGCCCGTGGTGATGATGAGGTCGGCTTGGCTCAAGCTGGTGCGAAATTCACGGCAAATCGTCTCCTTATCGTCGTTCACCACGACATTTCGACAAGGGTGAAGGCCGCGCCGGGCCAGTTGTTCGCCGAGGTAGGCCAAGTGCTGGTTGAGGCGGAGTCCGATCAACAACTCGTTCCCAAGTGTGAGGATTTCCAGTTTCGTCGGATTCATAGGTCCATTTCGTAAAAGCTTTCAGATGGTTGCCGGTTGCGGTTTTACGTGTAAGACCTTACCTGTTTTCGGCGAAAATGCCAGCAAGTGACTCCAGCAAAATCAAAGAAAAAGTCCGGCGGCTGCCGGATCGTCCCGGGGTGTACCTGATGAAGGACCGTTTCGGGCGGATTATTTATGTGGGAAAGGCCAAATCGCTCAAGAAGCGGGTGTCCACTTATTTTCAGGCCTCCCGCCGTTTCACCCTTCAGCCAAAGATCCGGGCTCTGATCGAGATGATCCGTGATTTCGAGGTATTGGAGGTGAAAAGCGAGACGGAGGCGCTGCTTCTGGAGGGGAAATTAATTAAAGAGTGGAAGCCGCGATACAACACGGAATTCACAGACGACAAACGGTTTCTTTTGGTGAGGGTGGATCTCAAGGCGGAGATTCCGCGCTTTCGTCTGACCCGCTTCCGGAAAGAAGACGGGTCGCGCTATTTCGGTCCGTTTGCTCATTCCGGTCCCTTGCGGCGGACGCTCTCGGAGTTGCGCAAGAAGTTCGGAGTTTTGCTGGCGGACGTGGTTCCGGAAAAGCAATCGGATGGGAAATACCGCCTGTATGGAGACGTGCGGTCGGAGCTATTTGGCTTTCCGAACATTGTCACTCCGGCTGAATACCGGGAGCGTGTGGAGAAAGCGTGTGAGTTTTTGGAAGGCAAGACCCGGGAATGGCTGGAGGGGTTGCGCCAGGAAATGGCAGCGGCGGCGGAACGCCATCAATTCGAAAAAGCGGCCGAACTGCGGGACGTCATTTTTTCGCTGGAGACGACCCTGGTGAAGTCGCGGAAATTCGCGCGGGATCCGCTGGTGCTGGATTCGCGGGTTGCGGCGCTGGAGGGACTGAAAGAGACGCTCGACCTGCCGCAATTGCCGTCCCGGATCGAGTGTTTTGATATCTCGCACATCTCAGGAACGTTCGTCGTCGCCTCGATGGTCAGTTTCGCCGAAGGTCGTCCGGACAAGAACAACTACCGCCGGTTCAAAATTAAAAGTTTCATTGGGAACGACGATTACCGGGCGATGGAGGAAGTGGTGGGTCGGCGCTACCGTCGGCTTGCCGATGAAGGTCGACCGTTTCCGGATCTGGTTGTGATCGACGGGGGACAGGGGCAGGTGACGGCCGCTCTGAAAGCCTTTCTGGTTCTCGACCTGGACCCTCCTCCGTTGATTGGTTTGGCGAAGAAAGAGGAAACCATTGTTTTCGGCGATGAGCGGAAACCCATAATCCTAGGGGAGCGGGATCCGGCGATCCGTCTTTTGCAGCGGGTCCGGGACGAAGCTCATCGTTTCGCGAATACGTTTAACGCCGATTTGCGAAGCCGTTTATTGCGGCAGTCGGTTCTCGACGACTTTCCCGGGTTGGGAAAGGTCCGCCGGGCTGCGCTGCTCGATCATTTTCGTTCAATTGAACGTATCCGGAAAGCAAGTCCGGAGGAGATCGCCCAAGTTCGTGGGATCGGGCCCGGAATGGCCAAGAACCTGCACGAGTTCTTACGCGGAAAGGAGGGTTGATCGGGCCGCTGCGGTTTAGCGCATCGGGAAAGGGCGTCATGCCGAGTCGGTCAGGGCTTCTCTGACCTTGTTGGCCAGGCTATTCAGGGTGAACGGCTTTTGCAGGAAGTGAACGTCGTCGAACAGAATTCCCTCCTTTTGAACGATGTCGGCCGTGTATCCGGAGACATAGAGGCACTTCAAGGGTCGTTTTTCGTTTAGGCGCAACCGGAGTTCGTGTCCGTTCATCTCCGGCATGATTACGTCGGTAATCAGAAGGTCGATACTCCCGTTGTGCTCCCGGGCCAATTGGATCGCTTCACTTGGCGAGAGGGCGGAAAGGACGTTGTAGCCGAGTTTGGATAAATGCATTCGGCTGAGTTTCAGGATCGCTTCTTCGTCTTCGACGATCAGGAGGGTTTCGTGTTCGGTGTCGGCGGGAGGGGGAGGATGGAAAGTCGGTTGGATGCGCTGAGTATCCTCATGTTCCGGAAGGTAAATACGAAAGGTGGAGCCTTCACCAACCTCGCTTGTGACGCTCACAAAGGAGTGGTTCTGTGTGGCGATGCCGTAAACGGTGGCCAGACCGAGGCCGGTTCCTTCGCCGGTATTCTTGGTGGTAAAGAAGGGTTCGAAGAGGTGTTCGAGCGTCTCGTTATCGATCCCCCGTCCGTCATCGGATACGGAGAGAGTGGCATAGGAGCCGACTGGCATGTCTTTAACCGGAGGGACCGCAGTTTCATCCAACGTGAAATTCTCCGAAGATATGGTGATGGTGCCAGGGGGCGAGATCGCGTCGCGCGCATTAATAACCAGATTGACCATGATTTGGTCGAGTTGGGACGGGTCGACCTTGACGGAAGGGACTCTCTCGCCCGGTTCCCAAATGATACGGATGTTTTCACCAATCAGGCGCTTCAGCATCGCCAGCATGCCGTCGATAGTTTCGTTTACGTTGATGATCTGGGGTGCGATGGGTTGCTTGCGGGCGAATGCGAGAAGTTGTTGCGTCAGTTCGGCGGACCGTTGGCCCGCCGTTTGCACCGCTTCGAGGC
>LFIK01001631.1_pt1 | contig 17947 bp, 19 predicted proteins | sample 643401 | NCBI WGS metagenome assembly LFIK01 (sample SAMN03777447, study PRJNA286221) | soda lake metagenome | biome: soda lake; feature: Kulunda steppe; material: water; isolation source: sample T5-Br brine of Lake Tanatar-5 | place: Russia: Kulunda steppe | collected 2010-07
TCAGCGCTGAAAAAAGACGGCATAACAACGCTTTCTCAGCGTCTGGATCAGTGGCTGGCGCTTCCCGAGGGTAGTTAACCCCTTTGATTACTTGTGTGATCACTTGTGCGGTCACTTGTGCGTCTCAAGCCAGGCCAGCAACCCACTCAACTCTCTCACGTGGGCAATCCGCTCGACCCGTTCTGGCAGCGCCCGATCTTCGCTTTCACTGACCCAGACGGCTCGCATCCCCAGTTGTTGGGCGGGCAGCACATCTTCTTCCCAGGAATCACCGACGTGGAGCGCCTGCTCTGGCGCTACCCCGAGCCGGTCAAGTGCGGTCAGGAAAGGTTTGGGGTCAGGCTTGGGGGCAAGCAACTCGCCAGCGGCAATGGCAACGGGAAAATAGGCTGCCAGCGGCTGACGTTGTAAGTGAATATTGCCGTTAGTGATGGCCGCCAGCCAGTAACGCTGACTCAGGTTGGTCAGCAGGGGGACCACTTCCGGGTGCGGTGTTACCTGAACCCTCAGGCGGTGGAATTCGTTCATTGCGGCTGCCGCCCACATCAGGGCGGTACTGCGGGGAAGCCCGCTCGCCTCCAGCTGAGCTTCCAGCGCGCGCAGTCGCAGCCAGGTAAAATCGCCACGCCGTTCAGGCACCTGGGCGACTAATTGCTGACGACGGGCCAGGTAATCCGCCAATCCTTCTGTGTAGTTTAACGTCAATGGCGCGGCTTGGCGTGCGGCCAGCCAGGTGCCCAGGGTTTCCAGCAGCCAACGGTAGTGCCCTTCTTCTGTGCGCGCCATCACCCCATGGTTATCCCACAGCGTGTCATCCAGATCAAAGGTGAGTGCTTGCAACATGCTTATGCCTCAGAGGGAGTATCAGGGGGCGTAGGGTGGCGACGGGAGCGCGGATGTGCGGCGTCATAACTGGCAGCAAGGTGCTGCCAATCCAGTCGGGTGTAGACCTGCGTGGTCGACAGGTTGGCATGGCCGAGCAGTTCCTGCACGGCGCGCAGATCCTGGCTGGACTCAAGCAGGTGGCTGGCAAAGGAATGACGCAACCGATGGGGATGCAGGTGCTCAGGCAACCCACGCGTGACGGCGAGCTGTGCCAGTCGTTGCTGAATCGCCCTATGCCCCAGCCGCTGCCCCCGCTGGCTAACAAACAAGGCCATTTCATCTGCCGCTGCCAGCATATGGCGATGTGGCTGCCAGGCGGCTAATGCTGCCTGAGCCCGTCGTCCTACCGGCACCTGACGTGGCTTGCCACCTTTGCCCATCACCCGCACGCGGTGATTATCGAGATCACCCGTTTCGAGTGCCGCCAGCTCTGCCAGACGAAGGCCACTGGAATAAAGCAGCTCCAACATTGCCTGATCGCGACAGGCCAGCGGCGATTCATCATGAGGTGTATCCAGAAAGCGGGCCAGTACGTCGACATCCAGCGGGCGCGGCAGATGATTGGGCACCTTGGGCGTTCGCAACAAAGCCATCGGGTTATCTGCCAGGATGCCTTGTGTGACACAGTATTGAGCAAAACGGGACAACGCCGCGCGCCGCCGTGCCAGGCTTCGAGCCGCCAGGCCGCGGCTGCGTTCACTGGCAAGAAAGGTGCGCAGATGAGTCGTGTTCAACTGAACGGCATCATCAATCCCTTGCGTCTGGGCAAACGTCTGGAGTGCAGCCAGATCACGGCGATAGGCATCCAGCGTCGCCTCACTGGCACGCTGAGCCAGTGAGCCCAGAAAGGCACTAACCTGTGCGTTCAATACGGTCACGTTGTCTCCTGCAAGCAAACGCTTAGTGATCAGGGTCCAGGCGCACCAGCAGACGGGCGGTAATATCTCCCAGATACTCGGTAAACAGAGTATCCATACTGGCCCGATACTGATCCGGGTCCGGGCTCGCCAGCAGCAGATAGCCAAGCGGTTCGCCCGCACTCAATCGGCTAATCGCACAGGAGCCAGCCTTTTTAGGCACGGCCACATGCGGCAGCAGGTATTTCCAGTCGCTGACACCCAGTTTAGCGCACCGGCTGGTGCGGCCATCCAGCAAGGCCGCCAGACGTTTGCTGGCGTGTTGATCCAACACCTGACGAGGGGGCTGTGGTGGCGCGGGTTCTGAATCAGTGAGTGTTGCAGGGCACCACAGCGCCAGCGCAGGTGTCGCAAAGCGCTCACTCATCTGGGTCGCCAGCGCCTGGGCGAGCATGTCACGATCTTGGGCATCCACCAGTGCCAGCAAGGTTTCCCGCAGCTGACGGTACTGGGTTTCTGTATGTCGTGCCGTGTCCAGCAGTTGTTCCAACCGCCCTTCTGCGGATTCAGCACGATGACGCAGATCGACTACCAGCCTTTCCAGTAGCGATACCGCCGCTCCGTTGATGTTGGGATGGGGCACCTTGAGCTGCTGCAGCAAGCCTTCCCGGCCCACAAAAAAGTCGGGGTGGCGGGCCAACCAGAACGCGACCTGTTCCGGGTCGAGCGTTTTGCGCGGTTCAGGGGCTTGAGACATCACCGTTCTCCATTGCAATCCAATTAGCGTGCCGCATTACCGAGGGTCAGTTAAGCACTATACGTCCATCAAATACCCGGGTCGCTGGCCCGACCATGGTCAAGCTCGCCTCAGGGTCAGCCCATTCTATTGATAGCTCCCCCCCGGGCAACTCAACCGTCACCGGGCTTTTCAGTAGCCCCTGGCGAATACCACTGGCCACCGCCGCGCAGGCACCGGTTCCACAGGCCAGGGTTTCACCGCTGCCCCGCTCGAACACGCGTAGACGGATGCGCTCAGGCGAAACAATTTGCATAAAGCCCGCATTTACCTTTTGGGGAAAGCGTGGGTGCGCCTCAATGGCCGGGCCAAGGCGCTCAACCGGCGCAAGCGTCACATCGTCTACCTGCAAAATGGCGTGAGGATTGCCCATGGAAACCACCGCAATCGACAGTGTTTCATCACCCACTTGCAAGGGATGTAACGGTTGATCGCCCGCTGCATCAAAGGGTACCACTGACGGCGTGAACCGGGGTCGCCCCATTTCAACGCGCACCATGCCATCGTGTTGTACCTTGAGCAACAGCGGCCCACCGGCGGTTTCAACGTGAACATCGCGCTTATGGGTCAGCCGCTGATCAAGCACGAAACGCGCAAAACAGCGCGCACCGTTTCCGCAATTCTCCACTTCGCTGCCGTCAGCATTAAAGATACGATAGCGGAAATCCATAGAAGGATCGCGGGGTGGTTCAACGATCAATAACTGATCGAAACCAATACCAAAGCGCCGGTCTGACCACTGGCTGACATGGTCAGGGGTGATGCGAGCCCGCTGGGTCACCAGATCCACCATGACAAAATCATTGCCCAGACCGTGCATTTTTGTGAAGTGTAACAGCATCAAGCGTCTCCAATACCGCCGGGCAGCAGCGATTCGCCCTCCCACAGGCTTTCCAAGGGCTCGCGGGCACGCACCACGTGGCAAACATCGCCATCCACCATCAGCTCGGCGGGCCGCGGGCGGCTGTTATAGTTCGAGGCCATTACAAAGCCATAAGCGCCCGCTGAGCGCACCGCCAACAGATCATCCTCCGCAATCGCCAGCTCACGTTCCTTGCCCAGGAAATCGCTGGTTTCACAGACCGGGCCAACTACGTCATAAAGCGCACTTTCACGGGCTTGCCGAGTATCCACCGGGATAATCGCTTGCCAAGCCTGATAAAGCGCCGGGCGAATCAGATCATTCATCGCCGCATCCACAATGGCAAAGTTTTTGGTTTCCCCTGGCTTGAGGAACTCGACCCGGGTCAGCATTACACCGGCGTTGGCCGCAATCGAACGGCCAGGCTCAAACAGCAGTGTCAGTTTTTCACCGCCTTCCCAGCGGGCCAGGCGTGCGAGTAGCTGACGGGCATAATCAAACGGCTGGGGCGGCTTTTCATCGCGGTAAGGAACACCAAGGCCGCCTCCCAGGTCCAGGTGATCAAGCTCGATCCCACGCTCGCGCAACCTGTCCATGAGCACCAACAGGCGCTCCAGCGCATCCATAAAAGGGGCAGTTTCAGTTAGCTGAGAGCCGATATGACAGTCCATGCCCACCACATCAAGGTGGGGCAGGCTGGCCGCCAGCTCGTAGACCTCCAGCGCCTCATCAACCGCAATGCCAAACTTGTTGTCTTTCAGGCCGGTCGAAATATACGGGTGTGTGCCCGCATCCACATCCGGGTTAACCCGCAATGATACCGGCGCCCGCTTGCCTGCCTCACCGGCCACCGCATTAAGGCGCTGAAGCTCTGGGCGCGACTCAACATTGAAACACTTGATACCCACTTGCAGCGCACGTGCCATCTCACCGGCCTGTTTGGCAACGCCGGAAAAGACGACGTTGCCAGGGTCGCCACCGGCTTTCAGTACGCGTTCCAACTCACCGACTGAGACAATGTCAAACCCTGCTCCCAGGCGCGCCAGCAGGCCCAGAACGGCCAGGTTGGAATTGGCCTTGACGGCGTAACAGATCAGGTGGGCGTGGCTGCCCAGCGCTTCGGTATAGGCCCGGAAGTGGCGCGCCAGCGTCGCCTTGGAGTAGACGTAACAGGGCGTCCCGTGTTCAGCGGCAATCCGCGTTAACGGGACATCTTCGGCGAAGAGCACCCCATCGCGATAGTTAAAATGATCCATTATTCCTCCTGCTCGGCGGCGGGCGCTTCGGGTGAATCCACCTCTGGCAAATACAGTGGCCCTTTCTGGCCACATCCGGCAATTAACAGGCTGGCCATAAGGCCAGCCAGCGCACGGCTTATCAGGCGCGGCGCGATGCAACGTCGTTTCACAGGCGATCCTTAAGCGTATGCAGTATGTCCCGCGCACGCTGTGCCGCTGCACGCACCTGATCCGGTGCCGTCCCCCCGATATGATTACGTGCCGCCACCGAGCCCGCCAGGGTCAGCACGTCAAACACATCGGCGTCGATGCTGTCTGAAAATTGCTGGAGCTCTTCCAGGGTCATTTCCGACAAATCTTTTTCTTCCCTGAGACCATAAGCGACAGATTGCCCAACAATTTCATGGGCATCACGGAAGGCCACGCCCCGGCGTACCAGGTAATCGGCCAGATCCGTTGCGGTGGAGAACCCCTTGCGGGCTGCCTCAAACATGTTGGCCTTTTTAGGCTCAATAGCCGGGACCATATCAGCAAAGGCTTTCAGGCAATCACGTAGCGTATCCACAGCATCAAACAATGGCTCCTTGTCTTCCTGGTTATCCTTGTTGTAGGCCAACGGCTGGGACTTCATCAGCGTCAACAGGCTGATCAGGTGGCCATACACACGGCCTGTTTTGCCACGCACCAGCTCCGGCACATCCGGATTTTTCTTCTGAGGCATGATGGATGAGCCGGTGCAGAAGCGGTCAGGCAGGTCGATAAAATCAAACTGGGCACTGGTCCACAGCACCAGTTCTTCGCTCATCCGCGACAGGTGCATCAGTACCAGGCTGGCAACGCTGGTAAATTCAATGGCAAAGTCGCGATCCGAGACGGCATCCAGAGAATTTTCCGCCGGCCGGGTGAAGTTCAACAGGTCAGCCGTCAGATGGCGATCAATCGGGTAGGTGGTACCGGCCAGTGCGGCGGCCCCCAGCGGCAATACATTGATGCGCTTACGGCAATCCAGCAGGCGTTCATGATCACGCGCCAGCATTTCCTGCCATGCCAGCAAGTGATGACCAAAGGTGACCGGCTGAGCGGTTTGCAGATGGGTAAAGCCAGGCATGATGGTATCGGCTTCCCGGTCGGCCAGTTCCACCAGCCCTTCACGCAGGCGGATCAGTTCGCCTTCAATCACATCGACGGCATCGCGCATGAATAAACGGATATCTGTGGCCACCTGATCATTGCGCGACCGGCCGGTATGCAGCTTCTTGCCGGTGATACCAATTTTTTCGGTCAGTCGCGCCTCAATGTTCATATGCACATCTTCAAGCGGCACTGACCAGTCAAATTCACCGTTATCAATTTCGTGGCGAATCTCAGTAAGCCCCTGAACAATCGCCTCTCGCTCGTCATCGGTTAATACCCCAATGCGGGCCAGCATGGTGGCATGGGCAACAGACCCCTGAATATCCTGATGGGCCAGACGCTGATCGAAGGTGACCGAAGCGGTAAAGCGCTCAACAAAGGCATCGGTGGGCTCACTGAAGCGACCGCCCCAGGATTGATTGGTTGTTTGACTCATGACAAGAGTACCCTGCTTGAACTTTGAAATAATCGTTGGGAGCAAGTGTACCAGAGTCGCCCTGATCAGCGGCATGCCAGCAAGCGGGATTTTTCCTCGGCTGCCGAGTGCTTTATGATTAGTGTTAATATCGTTTTCATAAGCCGTCATGGCGACAAGGGAGAATAACGTGCCGTCCATCACCAAGCTGCGTATCGCCACGCGCAAGAGTCAGTTGGCCATGTGGCAGGCTGAGCATGTACGTGATCGCCTGAAAGCTTACCACCCCGGCCTTGATGTCGAACTGGTCGCGCTCTCCACCAAAGGCGATAAGATAATTGATACGCCACTTTCCAAAATTGGCGGCAAAGGCCTGTTCGTCAAGGAACTGGAAGAAGCCATGCTGGATGGGCGCGCCGATATTGCCGTGCATTCCATGAAAGATGTGCCGATGCATTTTCCGGAAGGCTTGGGCCTTTCGGTCATTCTCGAAGGCGCCGACCCCACCGATGCCTTTGTCGCTAATCATTATCAAAACGTGGATGAACTGCCAGAAGGTGCGCGTATCGGCACCGCCAGCCTGCGCCGAGGCCTACAATTACGTGAACGACGCCCCGACCTTGAGATTCTCAACTTGCGCGGTAATGTTCAGACGCGTTTGGGCAAGCTGGATAACGGTGACTTTGATGCCATTATTCTCGCCAGCTCAGGCCTCAGGCGATTAGGCCTGGAAGGCCGTATTGCCCAGGCGTTGCCACCGGAAATCTGCCTGCCTGCCTGTGGCCAGGGCGCGTTGGGTATCGAATGCCGCCTCCATGACCCCGAGCTAACCGCCCTTCTGGCGCCCCTGGATGATCCGGATACTGCCACTCGGGTACGCGCTGAACGCGCCATGAATACCCGCCTGGAAGGGGGGTGTCAGGTACCCATCGGCGGCCATGCCCTGCTCGATAATGACACCGAAACTCTGTGGCTGCGCGGCCTGGTCGGCAATCCGGATGGCACAGAAGTGTTGCGTGCTGACAGTAAAGGGTCCATGCACGAACCCGAAGCACTGGGTATCAGGGTGGCCGAAGAACTCTTGGCGCAGGGGGCAGGGGATATTCTGGCTGAGGTCTACGGTGCCCAGTGATGACGCCTGTGCTTATCTTGCGCCCTGGCGAGCGGGGTGATGTGCTGGCGGCTACCTTGCACCAGCACGGGTTTGAAGTTCAGCACCTGAACACGCTGACGTTGGCGCCCTTGCCTGAGGATGCAGAGTTACGTTCGCTCTGGCTGAATTTTGATCAGTTTCATAAGGTAGTTGTGATCAGCCCCTTTGCCGCTCAGTGTCTTGAGCAGGCACTCGATCGATACTGGCCACAGTTACCCGTGGGTAATGAATATTATTGCGTAGGGCGCAGCACTGCCGAGATACTCCATCAACAGTTGGGGGTCAAAGCACGGGTTCACGAATCTTCACATCATGAAGATACCAGTGAGGCCTTACTCGCGTTACCATCATTACAATGCGTTGAACAGCGCAAGATATTGATCGTAGCAGGTGAGGGCGGTCGCGATGTATTGGTTGAAACCCTGCGCAAACGCGGTGCCCGTGTCACTCGCGCAAGCGTATACCAACGGCGTTACCAGCCACCGGACCCAGGCGGTATCGCACGGCTTCAATCAGGAAACTTCAAGGCGTTGATGGTTACCAGCAGCGAACAGCTGCAACATCTGTCAAGATGGTGTAACCAAGCAGCCTTGAACCAACCGCTAATCGTTTCCAGTCACCGTTTAGCTACACTGGCGTCAGGATTGGGGTTTTCTGCCCCCACGGTGGCAAGAGGAGCAACTCCGGCTGCATTAACAGCGGCGTTAACTCGCACCTGTAACCCACCGGGTGCCGATGTCGATCAAGGAACTTAACAAGGGCTAGCGACAGATGAGCAAACAAACAAACGATAAGGATGACGCACAGCAGACGTCTGCTGAAGCTTCGCGTAACGACGCAGCCAAGCCATCCTCTGCATCTTCTTCAGTCAAAAACGCTAACAACAGTAATGGGGTCAGCCAGTCGGCGTCGGCTAAATCAAACAGCAACACCTCTAGCGGCGATGCCTCCAACAACAGCTCCTCCGGTAAGACGGCTAGTCGGCAACAACGCCGTGGGAAAGGCAGTGCGAATCGCTCGCAGCAGGCTGGCGATGATAAAAACGTGACCCGGAACAACCCGGGTTCTGCTGCGTCGGCTAATGCCGAGCCAAACAAGACAGACAGCACCGCCAAGAACAGCAGCGCCAAAGAAAGTACCGCTGGCAGTTCCAAGGCTGCCGCCTCAGGCGCTGGCACCCCTCCCACTTCAGCAGCTTCACACACCACAGCCCCGTCAAAAAAAGGGGGTGGCGGCAATAAAAGTGGTATTTTTGCCATCCTGCTGGTGATTATCTTGGCGGCTGCCCTGGCGTTTCTTGCCTGGGAAGGTTGGCAGCGCCTGGAGAACCAGCAGCAACGCCTTGATGAGCTCGCCCAAAAAACTGAAAGCAGTGCCTCTCAGGCAGACATTGCCAACCTGAATGAACGTCTGGAAAGTGGTGAGGCTGAACGTCAACAGGCCCTGGAAAACACCACCGACGAAATTCAGCAGTCCTTCTCTGAATACCGTACTGACGTTAACGGTACACTGGACCAAGTGCTTACCCAGCTGTCACAGGAACAGGATGCCGACGAGCGCGAATGGCTGCATGCCGAAGCAGCCTACCTGATTCGCCTGGCCAATCAGCGTCTGCAACTGGAACGCGACGTGGAAGGCGCCGCTGCCCTGCTGCGAACTGCTGACAACGTACTCAACAGTGCAGACAACCCGGCCCTCACCGCCGTGCGACGCGAAATTGCCAGTGAACTGGCGGCACTGCAGGCTGTTCCCCAGGTCGATCGTACCGGTCTCTACCTGGCACTCAATGCCCAGCAGGAGCAGGTATCCAACCTGAGGCTTGCCCAGGAAGTCGAAGAACAGCCAGCGTCTTCCAGCATTGAGGAACCGCCCACGGGGTCGTTTCAAAACCAGCTGGCCCGTTTTGGTGAAGAGTTAAAAGGTCTGGTGGTTGTCCGCGGTCACGACGACGCCATGGAAGTGCTAGTCACCCCTGAACAGGAATCCTACCTGCGTCAGAGCCTTCGCCTGATCCTTGAGCAGTCACAACTGGCCGTATTGAAAGAAGAGCAAGCACTGTTTGAGGCCAGCATCGATAAGGCACTTGACCTGCTCAACAGCTATTACGATACCTCTCGCAGCGACACCCAGAGCGTGATTTCCCGTTTGCAGGAAATCCAGCAAACCAATGTGACGCCTGAGCTACCCGATATCAGCGGTTCACAGCAGGCCCTGGCCGAGTTTATCGAAAACCGCTATGAATCGCGCGGAGGTGAGTCATGAGAAAACTCGTTCTGCTCATCATCGCCGGTCTTGCCGTCGGCGCCCTGTTCGGGCACCTGATGATGTCGGTGCCTGGCTATTGGCTGGTCCGCGTGGGTGATACCTCGGTGCAGACGTCCTTCTGGTTTGGTCTTGTGCTGCTGTTTGGCGCCTTTGTTGCCCTGCATTTTGCGTTACGCCTGTTGGGCGGCATTATTCGGCCAATGGGACGTTTTCGCAGCTGGAACGGCCGGGCACGCAACCGTCGCGCCATGAAACGCACTGTTCATGGGCTGGTCGCTTTAACGGATGGCCGCTGGAAAAAAGCAGAGAAAGCACTTATAGGTGCCGCGGATGATTCCAGCACGCCCCTGGTTAACTACCTATCAGCCGCACTGGCGGCCCATTATCAGGGTAACCATGACAAGTCACAGCAACATTTGAATCAGGCTCAGCTCACCACCGATGGTGCCGATACGGCCATTGGCCTGATGCAGGCCCAGCTGTTGATCGACCGTCAGCAACCTGAAGACGCGCTGGCCATCCTAAACCGTCTTGACAGCAAGATGACCAATCATCCCCAGGTGCTCAAGCTGCTCAAGCAGGTACATCTGAGCGTTAATGACTGGGAAGGGTTGCGGCGCTTGATTCCTCGCCTAGCAACCCAAAAGCTGATCTCGCAGACGGAACGCGAGCAACTTGAATACCGTGCTTACCGTGAAAGGATTCTGTTTGAAGCCAGAAACCCGGATGATATCGAGCGCATTCGTAGCCTCTGGGCCGACATGCCTGATTATCTGCGCGGCAATACCGAGTTGATCGTCCTCTACACCGACGCCCTGGTTCAGGCAGATGAAGATCCAATTGCCGAACGTTTGCTCAATCACTCACTGGATCACTACTGGGATGCCCGCTTGGTCAACCGCTATGGTCTTTTGAATGTAGACGCGGCCCGCCAGCTGATCAAAGCGGAGAAATGGCTTCAGGAAAGGCCAAACGACCCTGAACTGCTGTTGACCTGTGGCCGTCTGTCGCTGCGAATCGGCAAATGGGAAAAGGCACAAGAGTATTTTGAAGCCAGCCAGCGCCAGCGCCCCAGCGGCGTCGTCTGTGCAGAGCTGGCGCGCCTTTATGCCAGCCTTGGTGAGCATAAGAAAAGCCAGCTCTACTATCGCCACAGTGTGGATATGCTGGCCCAATCGTTGCCCTCATTGCCGCAACCCAAGCAGCCGGAAAGCTCAGCGCCAACGGGTGGCGACGTCATCGACGCTGATGACAAGGCAACATCTGCCTGAAGATAGCGCCATGACAGGATGTCGTGAAGAAGGTCCTAAAAAACGTGGTGACTATGTTAGATCGGGTGCCTGTTGGCACCCGTTTTTTTGCGCATTAACTGGTTAACCCAAACGGCTGCCAGTAACCAGCCCGTCACGCTGACACCAAGATAAACCGCGGCCAGCCACACTCGCCCCCCGCTCAGGAGCTCCCAGACTTCAAGGCTGAACAGTGAAAACGTTGTAAACCCACCACAAAACCCGGTTACCCAGAACGCCTGCCACCGCGCCCGGGAAAGCACGACAATCAATCCCGACCCCAGTATATTCACGGCCAGAGTTGCCCAGGGAAACCCTGGCCCAAAGAACCCTATCGCAGTGATTGACACCCAGTAGCGCAAAGCAGCCCCCAGGGCACTTCCTGCGCCAGCAGCCATATAAGCTGTCACCTCGGTTCTCATGCCATCACCGCCACAACGCCGAGGTGGCCACTGGCGACCAGCACCAGGCCTCCGCCCAGACTAGCAACAAGATAGGCCACCGCCAGACCACGGCGTTGCTGCCACAGCGTCACCACCTGCAGACTCAGCGAAGACACCGTGGAATACCCGCCTAACAGGCCCACTGTCACCAGCGCCCAACCCAGTGCTCCCGGTTCATCGCCTGAAAGATGCCAAACACCCGATGCCAGGCCCATCACCAAGGCTGCGGTGAGGTTGACGGTCAAGGTGCCCCACGGAAAATAGCCAATCACATGACGGCTAACACGGTTGCCAACCCACAAACGCAGCATGCCGCCTAATGCAGCGCCCATAATGACCCCGATCATTGTTATCATTGTCACAGATGACTCTCCGTTTTCACGCATCCTTAGTCGGCGTTAAACCACCATGACACTACCTTTTTACCTGGGCTTACCCATGTGGGCTAATCAGGACTGGTGCGGCAGCCTTTATCCTCCGCATGCCAGATCTGGCCTGCTATCCGACTATGCGGGCGTTTTTTCCAGCGTTGAGGGCAATACAACGTTTTACAGTGGGGCACCTTCCACCTCAACCCTAAACGCCTGGGCCAGCCAAGCCCCTCCAGCCTTTCGTTTTTGTTTCAAGTTGCCTTCCACTATAACCCATGAACAGCGCCTGGCAGACCCACAGGCGGCTTTAGGCTTTTTGGACGCGCTGACCCCCTTACATCATCAACTGGGGCCTACCATGATTCAACTGCCGGGTGATTTTGGCCCTCAGGAACTGCCTCGCCTGGCGGCATTGTTGAACGTATGGCCAAGTCATTTGCCTTGCGCTGTGGAAGTCCGACACCCGGCATTTTTCAACAAGGGAGTGGATGAACAAAGGTTGAACCGATTGTTGATAACTTTTTTAGTTAACCGCGTAATGCTTGATGTGCGTCCGGTTTTTTCGACGCCTGCTGCAGCCAACACCGGGCTTGCCCATGCCCAGCATGAAAAACCCAGGCTCCCGTTACACGTGCTTTCCACGGCGGATCAGCCGGTCATTCGCTTTATAGGCCACCTTGACAAGCAAATAAATCTGGACTACTTCGCCCCTTGGGAAAAACAGCTTGGCCTGTGGATAAATCAGGGGAAAACTCCTTATTTGTTTGTGCATACGGCCGATAACCGTCATGCACCTGCCATGGCCCGCTTATTATATCAGCAGCTGGCCGCACACCATCGGTGGGCACCCCTGGGAGATTTTCCGGGTGAAAAACAAACGGATCTTTTCTAGATCATATCTAGAGCATAACAACAGAAAGGAAATCACTGCCTTCACCTGGTTGAGTTCATGCGAGGGCAAGATTTTATAGGGTTGGCCATCGGCTGGAACAAGCCAATGGCCCAGATGTCAGAGGCAGACGCTTAATGCAGCTCAGGTGTCGGCAAATCCTCGATCTCCTGAGTAAGCTTCTGAAACTCGCGATGCAGCTCAATACCCCGCCGGGCGCGCAAACTGCGCTGTGCGGAAACCCGCTGGCGTTCAGCATGTTCATTGACCTGCATGCTCATGAAGATATCGAGCAGCTCGCTTTTGACTGAGGTGACTCGTTCGATGTTACGCATGATCGACGTTCCTCCAGGTGAATATGCCTTCGTCCACCTGCATCTGCCACGCCTGTAAATTCCATGACGCCTACAGCATGATGCAGTGCGGCACGTCAATTTTTACTATAACCTAGTTGACAAAATGATGAACCTTTACAAAAAAAATGACTAACGTTGTATCAACACTAATATATTAACCAATGTTGGAGTGGATAATAATACCGCCAATTTTACGCCGGAATCAGGCATACTGCGAAGAGACACCCTGCGCAGCGCTCTTTCCCAAAGACACTATCGAAGCGTTCAATGGGACACTTTTTGATTATAGGAGCTGAATGTGAGTCGCGCCCTGTTCGATGAAATGAGACGCCGCATGGAGCACTTTCGTCGCTCCGAACAAAAAGTGGCGCGCTTTGTGCTGCGCAACCCAGACGAAGTCATTCATATGCGCATCGTAGATCTGGCCACTGAGGCCAAGGTCAGTGAGCCAACGGTCGTGCGTTTTTGCCGGGCATTGGGCTGTAACGGTTTTCAGGATTTCAAGTTGCAGCTGGCCCAGATGCTGGCCACTGGCAGCCAGTTTGCCCAGTTTTCCATGAATGATAGCGACTCGGTGGCAGAATTTTCCTACAGTATCTTTGATTCCACAGTAGGCACCTTACTCTCGGTTCGCGACCGCCTGGATAACGATGCACTGGGCCGCGCGGTGAATGCGCTGGCCATGGCGAACCGGGTCGAATTCTATGGGTTTGGCGCCTCCGGGGCGGTCGCTTTTGATGCCCAGCACAAGTTCTTCCGTCTGCAGATTTCCACTTCCGCCTATGCCGACCCACACATGCAGAATATGTCGGCCGTCACCCTCAACGAAGGTGATGTCGTCGTGGCGATTTCCCAGACGGGCCGCACCAAGGCGCTGGTGGCCAGTGTGCGCCTGGCCCGCGAGGCCGGTGCTACGGTGATCGGCCTGTGCCCAAGCGATTCCCCCCTATCCCAGGAAGTCACCCTGCCGCTGTATATCGATGTGCATGAAGATACCGAAATCTACACGCCAATGAGTTCACGTATTGCCCACCTGGTACTGATCGATGTGCTGGCGGTCGGCGTTGCCAAGACCCGAGGCCCCAAGCTTGCCGAACAGCTCAAGGCCGTTAAAAAAAGCCTGAACCCATTACGCTTTCCGGAAGACAACTGATCCTGTGGTAGAATCCCTGTTCATTTTTCGACCTGTGCAATGGCTTCTATGGACGACGTGACGGCGATTCTCGATCAGCTTAATGCGGATCAACGCGAGGCAGTCAGCGCCCCGCAAGGTAATTCACTGGTGCTGGCGGGCGCCGGCTCCGGAAAAACCCGGGTGCTGGTGCATCGCATCGCCTGGCTGATGCAGGCAGAAGGCCTTTCGCCCTATGCACTGCTGGCGGTGACCTTTACCAACAAGGCTGCCCGTGAGATGCGTACCCGCCTGGAGGCACTGCTGGGGATTTCCCTGCGTCATGTCTGGGTCGGTACCTTTCACTCCATCGCTCATCGCCTGCTGCGCACCCACTGGCAGGATGCACGTCTGCCGCAGCATTTCCAGATCATAGATTCTGACGACCAACTGCGCCTGGTCAAACGCCTGCTCAAAGATTACGCGATTGACGACGAACGTTTCCCGCCCCGTCAGGTGCAGGGTTTTATTTCAGGCTGTAAGGAAGAAGGGCTGCGCGCCCATCAGGTGGATGTGGCAGGCGATGCTTACATGGGCCAGATGGTTGAGCTGTATGAGCGCTATCAGCTCACCTGTGAACGCGGCGGGCTCGTCGATTTTGGTGAGCTGCTGCTCAGAAGCCTGGAGCTTCTGCGCGATAACCCTGCCCTGCTGGCCCATTACCGGGAACGCTTCGGTCATGTGCTTGTCGATGAGTTCCAGGACACCAACACCCTACAGTATGCCTGGCTGAAGCTGATTACCGGTATGCAGATACCGATGACCATAGTGGGCGATGACGACCAGTCAATTTACGGCTGGCGCGGCGCTAAAGTTGAAAATATTCGCCGCTTTGAACAGGAATTTCCCCAGGTCAAAACGGTACGCCTGGAACAAAACTACCGCTCAACCAGCGCTATTCTCGAAGCCGCTAACGTCCTGATCAGCCATAACAGCGACCGCCTGGGCAAAAACCTATGGACGGAAGGCGCCGAAGGCGAGCCGATTTCTGTCTATGCAGGCTTCAACGACCTGGAAGAAGCGCGTTTTATTGTTGACACCCTCAAGGAACAGATCGACAAGGGCATCCGACGCAGTGAGGTGGCGATTCTTTACCGTTCGAATGCTCAGTCGCGTTTGCTGGAAGAAAGCCTGATTCGCCAAGGCATACCCTACCGCATCTACGGCGGTCACCGTTTCTACGAACGCCTGGAAATCAAGAATGCGTTAGCCTATCTGCGGCTGTTGCTGAACCGTGATGACGATGCATCCCTGGAGCGGGTCATCAATGTCCCTACTCGGGGCATCGGCACCCGCACCATCGACATTATTCGCCAGCGCGCCCGCGAACAGGGCATCTCACTGTGGCAGGCGCTTCACGACAGCCTCCAGGATGGCACTTTCACAGGGCGTGCTGGAAACGCCGTGCAAGCGTTTGCCAACCTGATCGAACAGCTCGACAACGATGCCTCAGGCCTGGTTCTGCATGAAATCATGGATCACGTCATCGCCCATACCGGGCTGATTGAGCATCATAAGAGTGAGCGCGGTGAAAAGGGCCAGGCCCGGGTAGAAAACCTAGAAGAGCTGGTCACCGCCGCACGGGCCTTCACCCAGGGTGAGGCCTTTGAAACACCCGAGGCCGGTGAGGGTATGACCGCCCTGGAAGCGTTTCTTTCCGAGGCGGCGCTGAATGCCGGTGACCACGAAGCCGAGGAGTTTGAAGACAGCGTCCAGCTGATGACTTTGCATTCCGCCAAGGGGCTGGAGTTTCCGGTGGTATTTATTGCCGGTGTGGAAGAAGGCCTCTTCCCCCACAAGATGTCGCTGGAAGAGCCTGGCCGGCTGGAAGAAGAGCGCAGGCTTTGCTATGTCGGGGTCACCCGCGCCATGCACAAGCTCTACCTGACCCATGCCGAAACCCGCCGCCTGCACGGCAAGGAAGTCTTCCCGCGGCCCTCGCGATTCCTTCGCGAGCTGCCCCCCCACCTGCTGGAAGAGGTACGCATGCGCGGCCAGGCATCGCGCCCGGTCACCGCGACACGCAGCACATTCAGCCAGCAACGCATTGAAAGCAGTGGCGATATCCCCAGCCTGCATGTCGGGCAAGCAGTTGAGCACCCGGTGTTTGGCGAAGGCATTATCCTCAATGCCGAAGGCGAAGGCCCCCGCGCCCGGGTGCAGGTCAGCTTTGAAGGCGAAGGAGTGAAATGGCTGGTGCTGGGGTTTGCCAAGCTGACGCCGCTATAAAGGAGGCTCCTTTCACCCTCGTTGCACCCACCCACAGGCAACGCCGCCACTTGCCCTGCAAAACCACACTGGCGCATACTCCTCTGTGGACACGGCGCTTTTCGCGCTCAATAAAAAAACCAGACGTGGAGCTCTGCTCATTATGCAACGCCGTCACTTCCTTAAAAGTGCTGGCTTGGGTGCTGCGGGTGTTGCCGCCGCGCCGTTTGTTTCAACCGCGAATGCCCAGGAAACCATCACCTGGAACATGGTGACCTCATGGCCGAAAAATTTCCCGGGCCTGGGCACAGGTGCCAACGATTTTGCCGCACGCATTGAGGCACTCTCCGGTGGGCGAATGCGTGTCCGCGTTCACGGAGCGGGGGAACTGGTGCCCGCGCTGGAAGTGTTTGATGCGGTGTCTGCAGGTACCGCTGAGATGCTGCCACCTTGCCGCGTCTTACTACTGGCGCGGCAAGGTGGCAGCATCCCAGTTCTTTACCGCCGTGCCTGATGTCAAACTACGTTCGTTCCCGGAAGACGTGATGCAGGCACTTTATGAAGCCTCTCAGGACGTGATCCGCGAACAGACTGAAAACGACGCCGACTCCAAGAAAGTCTATGATTCCTACCGCACTTTTCAGGAACTGGTGCGCCCTGTCACCGACAGCAGTGAATTTACCTACCTGAAAAACCGTGAGCGTGTCAGCCGCTGATGTTTCCAGGCCCTGACAACACCCTCGCCAACGCCATCGCCTCAAGCGGTGGCGTTTTTTCACTGACAAAACAGTTAAAGCGAATCGTGAACCGAGCGGATTCGCCCGTTGTCGTCCAATGCCACCATTACAAATTGCGCTTCAGTGACTTTCTGGCGCTCGTCCAACTGCTGCCCATAGGGGGGCCGAACCCAGACTTCAACATCGATTTTGAGTGAACTGTGGCCAATTTCTCGTACATGGGTAAAGACGCTGACCACTGAGCCGACCCGCACCGGACTTAAAAAGTTCATGGCTTCAATCGCCACGGTAGCGGTACGGCCAACCGCCTCACGGCCCGCGGCCAGCTCGGCCGCCTGATCCATCTGATTGACCAGCCAGCCTCCCGAAATATCACCATAGAAATTGGTATCCTGACGAGATGTGAGTAGTTTCAAGGTAAGCTGGCCGCTAGGCGACGGTGCGTCATCAATATCGTTATTTGCCTGATTGTCCAAAAGAGTCATAGAAACATCGCTTGTTAGGGTTATTTTCTGAGCACAGGGCATCAAGGGTCATGTTACCTTCAATACTTACATCAGCAGTTACATAGACCACTAGAGTTGTAGCGCAATCACGCCGTTGCAGTTAATCATAAGAGGGCTTTTGCTTGAACAGCGGCACGTCATCTTTGTTATTTCTTCGCCGGACAGCCACCGCCCTCTTTCTTTGGGTACTTAGTTTGTCAGGTTTGCCATTAACCACACAGGCCTCTGAAGTGGGTGGCACACTCAGCGCCGTTGGTTCAGATACCATGGCAGGCCTGATTCTGCGCTGGGGCGAGGCCTTGAGCCAACGCCACCCAGACATCAACATCCAGTTTCAGGCCAGCGGCTCGGCCAATGCCCCCTCGGCACTGA
>LFIK01001632.1_pt1 | contig 17947 bp, 15 predicted proteins | sample 643401 | NCBI WGS metagenome assembly LFIK01 (sample SAMN03777447, study PRJNA286221) | soda lake metagenome | biome: soda lake; feature: Kulunda steppe; material: water; isolation source: sample T5-Br brine of Lake Tanatar-5 | place: Russia: Kulunda steppe | collected 2010-07
CCTGCGTTCACGTCCATGTGCGCATGTGTATGTACCTGTATGCGAGCATGCGCACATTTGTGTGTGCCTGTGTGCATGCGTGCGCAAGTGCGCTCGCTGAGGGGCTCTCCAGGGACGTTTTAGCTATGTGCAGTGACGTCATATCCTTGTGCACAGGATTTGCATGTGGATGCACTTACGTACCACCCTCGTCCAATCCAGGTTGCTAACTTTTCAGAGTCAGGACGTGCCCAAGCTGAGAAAGCTCACCCTCAGCACACCTGCTCCTTCCCCGACCTCTTCAGCCGTTAACATCCTTTCTTGACTAACAGAGGCACCCACCTGGTCGGTTGAGAAATTGCTGTCCACCAGCTCGTCGCGAGTGCGGAAGGCCCCTTGGCCTGGAACGAGATCATCTTCCTTTGCTGCACGAAAGCGCACCCGCCCTGGATGAACAGAGATTGGTTCAACATCGTGCGCGTGCATGGTGGTGCAGGCAAGGCTGGTGATGTGCTGTGGGGTTGAGTGTGACCAGGCATGCTCTTGTGTAGTGTCTGTGCGCGCACATGCCCATGTTCATGCTTGTATTGACTGTAGTATGCAAACGTGCAGCCGCCAGCCTTTGTCTCTGGATCAGCAGCTGATGCATTCCGCTGTTGGACCAGAGGCCCCTTGGGCCTAGGTCCTTTGAGCCCGACAGCCCGAACGCGTGGATTTTACGTACCACCGCATAATTTTGGAAATTGCGGAAATCCTAAGTTTAGCCGGAGCAATGAGCGATGAGTCATGACTGTTTAGCATGGAGTGTATGGTACGGTGTGCGTAACCCTTTTTTAAAAAGTCCTGTGTATAAACATTTCTCACGGCCCATCTATTTTTTTGAACTATTTTTAGATTGTTTTCGCCGATGTATTTTGCAGTTGGCTGGGAGGGTGGATAGGGTAAGCAATGCCCAGTGAGTGTGTGAAGTGGGTTGTGGAGGGGGCAGGAGGCGTGGGACTGGGTGGTCAGAGAAGGGGCTGGGGGCTGGGGGGCAGCTGCAGCTGGAGCAGGGCTGGGTGGACAGAAGAGGGGTGGATGGACAGAGGAGGGGCTGTGGGCTAGGGGCTGGAGGGGCCGGGGGTTGGAACTGGCTGTGGCGGTGGTGCAAAGGTGGGCAGGTGCAGGCAGTCAAGGCAGAAGGCACTTGACTCTTCACCAGACACTTAACTTGACAGCATCGTCTTAGCATGCAGCCAGACCCATGCTTGCAGCAGCTCATCATGTACGTGGTTTTGTTCGAGACGTTGCCCTTTGCAACAGGACTTTTGCTTCCCTTGGACTAAGCTAAGGCATATGCAGTTCAGGCTGGTATGAATGGCAGTACGGTTTGGAGCTCAAGTTCCTTGCGTGAAGGTGATGAATGTAGATCTTTCCAACAGAATGTTGCAACTAAATTTCCTATGGGGTACCCTAGTTGTGAAGCGGTCTGCGCCTAATTGGGCCTCTTCATTTTTTAGTTTAGCTGCTATCAAGTTCTAAATCTCCATGTTGTCCTCCAATAAAGCCACCCTTTAACAGGTCCTTCACGCTGACCTCTTGGGGGCCCTTTTGCATATCCAGCCCTGTTAGGCTACCGTACTGCTCCTGGCAATCTTGCGACTAATTAATAGATTCCAGCCCCCTCTCGCAACCTGCTAGGAGTAAAATAATTTACTTTTTTTGAGAGCTCGCAAGGTCTGCTAGTTTAGCCACTGCCCCGCCCGGCCCCCCTCTATGGACCCGCACGCCCCAAACGAGCAAAGGACACTTTTCATTGTGGGTTGCATAGAACGGAAGCGCTCAGAGGGCGACGGGCAGCCCGGGGAGCTGCTTATCCCCCAAAACCCCACCCTGGCCCAGAGAGTTGCTGAGCGTGAGAGGATGCTAGCCGCTGCTATTGCTGCCAAGCCCCCTCCTCCTCCACCTAGGCCTGTGGGCAGGCCAAGCCTGGAGAGGCCAGCTTGCTGAAATGCTGCTGATGCTGGAGCACAACGCACAGAGAGGGGCAGGGGCAGAAGCAGGGGCAGGGGCAGGGGCAGGGGCAGGGGGAGGAGGAGGGCTCGGGAGGAGTTGGAGGAAATTGACTCTTAGACGTCAGAGTCCTCAGATGGAGAAATGTAAGAGGGGGAGTGAGCTCTTACTGGTCTAGACAAGACAGACGCAACAACTTGAAGTTCGCAAAATCTGGCTTAAAATCTGGAGCCTCGCAACCTTGTAATACTCGCAAATAAGTTATTGTAATAATTTTGGGTTCTCGCAAGATTAAGGATTCGCAATCAAGCGAGTAGTACGATATCTAGAAATAAAAGAAAAGACAACAGCAACAAGGTAGCTGCTGTTTGCGTGAAATAGGGAAGAGTTCAACATCTGGTACAAACACCAGGCAAACTCCCACCATCAAACTAGGAAAAAGGTCATTGGTGGGGGTCAGGAGGGTTCTGAAAGGAACCATGTGCTCTTTCCGCATTATTTTTTAACTTCCCACTTGTATTTATAATTCTTGTTGCATGTTGAATTGAATGAGCACTAAGGTCAAGATTAAATTTTTTACTTTACACCAGTACAACATTAGATTTTTTTATACTTTACACCAGCCAAGCTTACTCAGGGGGAGCTCAGTATGAGATTTATAGATAATCCCCGTCACTCCAATCAGGAGGGCATGTAGGCTTATTCTGTGGCGTCACTGTGCAAGGGCGTGTTTCAATCTAATATGCTGCTCAGTTGCTCTTGCTATTTGTTGCTCTTGTCGTGTATCATTACAGTTTTTGACTTGAATGAGGTGTACATCCCAGCGCAAAGGGTGTACAGCCTGAATGTCTCTTTGGTGGCCATCATGTATGATTCTTCGTTCCAGATTGCAGTATACAAATAGCATCTGGTGTAGAGCATGATTAATCTTTATCCACTGCAAGGTTTGGTAGAAGCCATTGGGGTGAAGTCCTGATGGCTACATGTGCCAGCAAGTCCTGAGTTTCTTAAACCGGGAGAAGCCCGGTACCTGTGAAAATGATGTTTCCTCCTAATTCACCTTGTCTCAAGGTTTTGATGATAAGCCTGGAAGCAATGTTATGTCTTTCAGTCACCACTTTTTGAATCAAAGAAAACTGACAGCCAGAAAGCAAATGGACTTGGCCGTCTGGCTGATGACAAAACAGGCACAATGAAGTAGAGGCTCTGCCATTGAGATGGGCCAGTTTCAGGGTGCAAAACGTGCCGATGTGAAATGAAATTCCTTTTCTGTGATACATTAATTTGTGTATTGTCCCAAAAAAATTACTAGCTGTCAGGTTCACGGATGTGAGCAATCCCTTCCAATAGATGTAGTGACATTGAGTTGGCATTAGCAATTCTTAGCCAGTGATGCTTGCTCATGTGAGATTTTAATATAGAACTTGGACTTTTCCACATTTTTCGTTTTTATCGATTTTACCTTTTTACCTCCTCTTTTGTGATAGATTTTGTTTTACTTTTCGTTTTAGTAGAAGACATTTTATCTCTTTTTCTTAATCTAATTATCTCTTGTTTCAATTTAGGCATCCATTTCTTACTAATCACTCTATAAATCAAATATCAAATCACATCACATATAATCAATCTCCCTTCATAAGGCTGCTGATAAAAAATACACTGACTACATCACCATACCCCATACCAGAAGTTGTGTGTCCATTTCAATGCATCTTAACAGGCATATTAATAGGACTTTGATATTCATCCTCATATGATACAAATCATAAATATAAACCAGCGCCCAAACACCTCATTCATCTCGTATCTCACGTCTCATCTCTCACGAGTATCCATTTCAATACATGCTAGAGAATAGGTCCAATATGCAATCCCCCGTTGATAGCAATCCTTAAAAGTTTTATAGATGAAATAAACACATCATCTAAACCCCACGTCGGAAATTAAGAGGCAATTTCAACACATTATTTCGTGCCTGAACAATACGAATAAATCATAATTCACTATATATCTCATACCATATATTACCATGATATACATCATTAATCTTTATATGTTCCGCAACGGAAACTGAGTGGTATTTCAGTAGCTAGAAAACAATCCAATTTACCGTTCTTAACCCTCCATTATCAACCACCCTCCAGAAGGTTGACAATTATAGATGAAAGACACTGACCACCCTTTATCCCGTGCCGGGTATTGAATAAGCGTCTCAATGAGTGTTGGCCCCATATTTCATGATGAAATGAATGATACATTTTTCTAATATTTTGAAAGCCAGGTAATCTAATGTGAAATCATCGTAAATTGTCGTGAAATTACTGTGAGAGTATCGTGAAACTTGCCGCGCCAGATTTATGCAGTGCCAGATGAATGTTGCATTATGATTCATAATTTATGACCCATAGGTCAGTTGAGTCAGTTGGAGGAGTATTTGATCCCATTGTCAGTTCAGCTATAGCTGTATTTGAGCACGCCAAAAACGAACTCGCAGTAATACCTTGTTTGCTCCTTGCGACCTTGTAAAATGTACGCCAGGGAATAGACCCCTCTAGCCCTTGGGGGGTAACAGGCGTGGCAGCGCCCAGTCCAGTCCAGTCCAGTCCACCGTCCAGTGTAAGTGCATCCGACAGCAGCTGCATGCAGCACTGGCCTTGCCTATTTGTAGGCTGAAGCGAGAGAGAGAACGTGTAGGGAAGGATAAGGGTATCAGAGGCTCCTCAGTCTCATCGCAGGCAACCTGTTGTTTGCTTGGTATGCACTGTCGCTGTCCGCAGCCAGTCCACACACCACATTCTGGTCATGTTACGAGTCTAGTTTGGATGCAGTAGTCTCTCGGCGTGACAAAGTATAGTGAAGTTTAGTAAAACTAAAGTGAAATTATAGTGAAACCTTGTGAAGATGCTTTGACTATCTGAATACTCAAATGAAGCTATCTAAAAACGTACGTGAGGTAGTGTGAAGATATCTTAACACTCAAGTGAAGAAAAAATATAGTTAATATACTCAATGATAATTGATTTGAGAAAAATTGCTTCCCAAGAATCAGTGAAATACAGTGAAGACGGATCCTCATTATCTCTGAGCTTACAAGTCTGTGAAAAGGGGGTGTTTTCACTGAAAAATGTTAAATGCTTCCATGATAATGAGGATTGTGTGCAATCTTAATCTGCATGCACACCCTCTTTCTGAGTAATCTATTCATTGTCGCAGTAGAAGTGGAGATTGTCACAAGTGCTCTTGTGCTGCTGTGCAAAATGAGGCGCATATTTGTCTTCACCGTCGAGACTCGTGCTCTCTCAGAAAGAAAGATATTTGTCCCTTTATGCCAGTCCTTTTTGGTGAAGGCCACTAATATTTTGCATGCCTTGCCTCATCAGCTTGTCAAGCCCTTTAGGTTTCAGCTAAGCTGCACTTGTTCGGCAAATACAGCTTTGAAACCTAACCTTATCTAACCACGCACTCATGTGCAGAATGTTGTTGCCCACCTGATGCCACGTCACTATTCGCGCCTTGACCTCCTTAAGCAGATTATGAGGAATGTGAGCAGGTTCTGTTTGCATGCACATACTCTCGCAGTGGAGCCCTTCATCTTGCAGTTGGAAATGGAGACTGCGACAAGTGCTCTTGTGCTGCTGTGCAAAATGAGGTGCACGATATTTTTCACTGTCAAGACTTGTTTGCGTGCTCTCTCAAACGCAAATTCGTTTCTTTCCTGCCTCTCTAGCAGTCCTACTCTGTGGAGGCCACTTGTATTTTGCACGCTTTGCCTAGTCAGACTGTCTTCGATTTCCTTCCTCAGCGGCACAACAAACTCTGCCATTTTATCTCAGACATGTTGGATTTCTTTTTGGCTGGCAAAGACCAGTAACTAACCGATCAGCCATACTACCAGGCTAGCAGTTAACCCTAAATCATAATCTGACCTTGTCAGCTAAGCTGCCCTCGTTTGGGGGATACAAGTATGTAACCTAACCTAGTCAGACTGCCTTTAATTACCTCTCTGCAGCACAACAAACTTTGCTACTTCGTCCCAGTCACTATGGATCACTTATTGGCAGGCAAAAACCAGCCACAAACAAATCAGCCTAACGGCCAGGCTGGTAATAAATCCTTCCTTGTAATGTTGCAAGCTTTTCCTTTTGAATTGCTCTTAGAGGCAGGATTTTCTGCAGAGCAGAGATGGGGTCAGCAAAATCCAAGAAAGATTAACATTCTAGATCGCAATGAGCAGCAAAAGCTGCCATATGTATTCAAGTTGCTGCTTTTTTGTTTATGCAATGTCAGGTTGTGCTGCATTAAGTCAAGGAGTTGCTTCAGTCAAGTGTGTGTGCGTGTGTGTGTGTGTGTGTCTGGTGTGTGTGTGTGTTCGTGTGTGTGGTCTCATCCTTGCCTAGGGGCCATGCTAATCTTTTCTGTATCATTTCAAATTCAACATACGCCCGGAAGGACATGTGTGTGTATGTGTATGTGTGTGTAAATTCATTTTTGGTTGCATAATTACAGCTATACTTCGGGGCACCTGCTGGGGCTTCCTGTACAGCCTCTGCGAAGTTCCTACCCTCCAGCTCTGTGACAGGGCACTTTTTGTTGAACTTTCATTTTGGGCAGTATCCATGTTCAAAAAGAAAGGCATTGCTTCACAAAACTTGGAAATAGTGCAGCCGTTAGATCTCAGACGACGGAAAGACCTCCCCTTGGATGATCTCTCACAAGGTTTCATGGTTATAGGTATCTTGTAAGTGTTTGCGCTATGTTGCAATTACAGCTGTGTCCAGAATATACTGTCCCTTTCTCAACCAGTAGCGTGCCACCCCATGTAAGTAAGGTTTTAAAGGTGTTGAGCACTCACATCCCGACAACAAGAGCCACATGAGCCATAGCCACCTTGTTGAGGTACGTCAAGCCGTGCACAGACCCGGCCAATTGCTGCCTCCAAGCAATGAGCTTCAACTTGCCTTGAGCAGCGTCATGCTGCACAGGACTGGGTACCTACCGTGTACACCATAGACAGCTAGTACGTGCTTGTATCCCCACACACGGTGCGTGCGTACCAATAACAATCCACGCACATGTAGAAACCCCCAAGCTGGTCTGAAGCCATTCTCTGTCCCGAACAGACGTCCGCTCATTGTGCCATGGGCATTACAAGGAACAAGTCAGGGCAGGGAGGCCAGTGCGCCTCACTGCAAGCCTTTCCTTGCAAGCCACCTGGAGGCAGACCTCCTGCCAAGCGCCTCTTGCAGTGAACCCCCTGTTATGCACCTCCAACACAGGACCTGCATCACAAATCTCCTGCAAACAGACGGGGTGCAGGCATCGGGCGCATTGGTTGCACTGGCACAGGCCTGTTTCACTCTTTCATTTTCAAACTTGTCAGGAGAGGTCTCCTGGCTTGCCTGCTTGCAACCCTCCTGATCCTCACTGACCGCCCCTTTTCTTTTCTGGTGAGGGGGCTTTTTTTCCCAAGTGGCCCCTTTTCCTTAATTGATGTGACCAGCTGTTTTGCTGCTTGCGTAGTTTTTCTTTTCTTTCTTCTTTCTTCTTTCTTCTTTATTCTTTTTTCTTCTATCAGCTTTAACGACGTGACATTGAGTTGTGCTCAATCCAGGACAACTTATTGCTGAGCACTTGTAAGGTTGTATAGCTGTATCCTGAGCTCTTGCAAACCCATGGAGTCCAGGTGGAGGGGGATACAGAAAAGGAATACAATGCAGGCAGTAAAACTCCCTGATAGATTTCATAGCTGTATCCGCCGAGCGAGAGCAACTGAGCCGAACCCTGGAAGGCCTGCAACCCAGACCATATATAAAGAGGCGCAAAAATGAGAAGAAAAGCATCAATTACGGACTCCTTAACTTGTCGGAAAAAGGAGACACATTGGCCTGAAGAGCCATGGGTCTCCTCCACCAGGAAAAGGAAAAATTAGTGAGGATCTGGAGGTTGACAAGATTAGGCTACAAAGCTGCTCCTGCCAAATATGGGCAGATTAGCTCTTTGGAGGGTGACAAGCAGCCCCCTGCTCAAAATCAAGATGTAGGCAGGGAAACACTCCCTACATCAGTGAAGGAAAAGGGGTCACCTAGGTAAGGTTAGGTTGCATAGCAGTATCCGCCGAGTGAGGGCAGCTTAGCTGAAGCCTAAAAGGCCTGCAACCCAAACCAAATCTGCAAATGCGCTCATAGCAGGTAAAAAGGTGCTCATAGCAGGTAGCACCTAAAAGCCAGAGGTTTTTGGTGAGCAGACTCAAGAGACAAACCTGAAGACACTCAAAGGGAGTTCACAACCCAAAGACGCTCGATCCAATCAAATGGGAAAAGGAAGACCAGTCTTGTGATTTCTGAGCATATCATTCAGCCAAGGCCTTCTTGTCATGTTTGCTTGGTCTCTGTGAGAATCAAAACATTTGGTTTGTGACAGTGTGGAGCTTGTTGGATGTCCAAGAGGATTTTATACAAGCCCCTAACATTCAAGGTGACTGAGTGAGCAATCCTAAATGGACTGAAATAATTCTACCTGATAACACCCTGGTCGAATCTAGGGTATAAGGACGACTGTGTCCAGAGTCAAGCAAAATCTACTTTGTACTACAGACAGAAGGCTGCGCGAGCCGAGTTCACCTAGCCTTACCTCAGCAAATAAGTCCACAATTGCAGGTAATACCTTCAGTAATGATTGACAACAATCATCTCTCAAGGAGACCTAGCATCCTTCTGTAACTATAAAACAGAGCAAAGCAGCATGATTCGACGATTCAACTGAATTTTCAAATGCCAATTATCATTACCACTTTCAAGCTTGGCTTGTGCCCTCTAAATGGGTATTGGCAGTGAAGACCGCTTTTCAAAACTTACAGATCACCCCCAAAAAAATCTACCAACATGACCATACCTGGATGGCTTTTCCTTGCCGCTTTTCAAGAATATACCTGTTGCTCACCCTAGGTATGCATTAAGAAGAATGGCACGTTGCAGAGGGGAAGGATGGCCCTCAGCCTCAGCACCAGCCTACCATCCTTTGCATAGAGTCCGGAACTCCAGTCAGCTTAATTCCAACCAGCAGCGCATCCACCTTGTGGAAGTCAAGTTAAGCAAAAATACCTGGCCCAGGAGCCAGCTTGAGGCCTCCAATAGACAACATAGTTTGCTCTGTCAGCACCTTAAACGGGCGACAGCTTAAGTCAGCCTCCACACCATTCCTCTAGGTTCTTTTTACAGGCCTTATTCTGGGGCCGCTTATGACTTTTTGTCTTGATTCGTAAAACCTTTCAGATTTCCCATGAAGCTTCATGCTCATTTGGTTCAGTATGATTATGAACTTATTAGTTCCAGAACTGCTCTGTAGAAGACTTATGTCGCTGCTCATCTTCAAGATCAGGTGTGGGGCACTGCCCATCAGCCTCAGGATCACCCTCAGGAGGCTCCTGGTTCCTAATTTCTTATTTCTGGTGCCTTTAACCTAGGTGGACCCTTTTCCTTTGCTGATGTAGGGATAGTTTTCTCCTCCTACCAAGTTCTTGTGTGAATAGTCAAAAGCCATGGCGTTTGGCTTATTGATTCTTACTGGCCACTGCCAGCCAAAGGTAGTGGACGTTGAAAGCAACAGACATAGCAGGAAAGGCAATGAGCTATTTAGCTGCCAAAAAAAACCTAATTTTCACTATTTTTCAAAACATACAGCTCGTGTGGGATAGGACTCGTCGATTGATCGTGACAAGAGCGCCAGCCACGGGGTACACAGGCGACATTATGAAGGTAATACCTGTATTTTGTAAATGTTTCGACAGGTAGATCACCGGATCACTCCCTCTCTGAGCAATTCTGACGGATTCGCACCGGTACCTCCATTTACAACCACATGGACCATTACTCCTGACTTTTCAGGACATCCAGGTTGGAGACTATGTAGGTAAGCTGAAAAGCATTTGCTGTCTATGGAAATGGCAGGACATCCTTCAGCAAAGCCATCTCCACGGCAAACACAGGAACACAGTACAGAGGTGGAACACGCGAGGCAAGTTTCTTATTGCAAAGCAAGCTGAGCACCTACCAGGGCCCAGCCTAGTGAAGTTGTGTGTTTATATGTGTATTTGGACAAAAATTTACCAAGCAAGCCCACAACTATGCCCCCTTTCTCCACTAGCAGGGCCGGGTTAAGGAAGTGCGTGGAGATAAAGTGGTAGGTAGTGCATTTTGCTTGCCCTCTGTGGCATGCAAGCATTAGCTTTGACATCAATCAACCTCCCTATTCTGGCCGCAGTTGTTCACAAATCAAAGGGGAAAGGAGGTAAGGAGGGGAGCGGTTTGGAGAAAGGAAAGATGAGATGAAATGAGTGACAAGATTAAAAAGGCACTAGTGGCCAGTACTGGCCTAGGACACTACTGCCTGAGACTCAGGTATAAGGAAGGAAGCCAGGAAAAAAGTTGAAAAAAGAAAAGAAATTATGTCGGCGGTGAAATACCCCTTACATCAATGAAGGAAAAGAGACACACTGGCCTCCTTACTACAAAAATTACCACATTTAAATTACCACATTGGGCAGAACACACAGCTAGGTAGGAGAAGGTGATTCCATCTTGGAATTACAGCTGGTGAATGGCACAAGAAGCTTTAGTGTGAAATATTGATGTTGTCCTCATGGTTGCAGGCTTGTAGGGCATGAACTTGTTCTTTAATCATTTACAAGTTCTTGCTGCCTTCAGAATAACACCGGAGGCAGGGGCCCCCGCCGCTCTGTCCGCCCCTGTTGTCCATTTCATTGCAGGTTGAGCACAGAAAGGAGACTCTTGCTGTAAATCCTGATGTATCTGGTATGTTGTTCAGGATGGCATTCTATCCCCTTGTGCCTACGCCAACAGGACACAACATATTTAATGATTTAAAGTGTGACCTCCCAAGACGAGGGCTAGGCTGACGTAAGTCATTTGATTTAGAACTGGGTTCTGCATGTGCTGCCTTTATCCAGCACAATAGAGCAAACCACAGTGATTCCACAATGGTGGCCATTGCTCCCATACATTGCTTACCTTGCAATGCGTTCACAATGACAGAGCGCAAGATGAGTGAAGAGGAGGCGTCTCTGCACCGAGCTCAGTGGGAGCAGGTGTGAACACATTTGCAATTTGGCAAATTTGATCGTGCCTGCAGGCCTGATGATGCACGTATTTCAAGCTCAATTTCTCAAGATTCTTTGCACAGCTGTGCTGCGCTACCTATTCTGTGCAATGGCTTGCCTACACCGCAAGCATTTTTTTATCCCCGAAGGCATTAATTATGCCTTTGAATTATGTTGGTGTGCAAAGAGCACATCAAACAGCAATTTGAACTAGCATTGCAAGTGCATTAGGCAAACTTGTGATGGGCTTGGGCCCCCATGGATTATGGTTGTGTATGGAGGACAAGCTTATTTGAAGCAGGCATAGACATGTGTCCTTCACCAGAAACATCAGATCTTTTGCAGCTCTCTTCAAAGCATTCATGATGGGTCCTTATGTTGATGTTGCCAGTGCTTGAATTATTTTATACCATGTTGGTGGCCACCCATGGGCCAAACACTTGAAGCGGGAGCTTGTTTACCCTCATAGCATAAGGGCACGGGATGCTTGCATGCTGACTCCTGAAAGGGGCTTTTGTGACTGGAAAACTTTGGCTGCTCTCTCACAAGTTGCTAGCTTTAGGCCAGGACATTATGCTGGGGTTTCCCCCCACCGCACTGGTACACCCTTGTTAGTGAAAATGATCTTGAGCATATAAATACTTCTCTGTAAAGGTGTTAAGTGTGTGGGCAACACTGCTTAGCCTGCAATCAAACTCTGCCCTGCCCAGTCTTAATGAAATAAATTGCCTTAAAATTTCATTCATCAAAGGTAAGAGGTCGGGGCATGGAGAGGAGGGCAAGTGCAAAGCCTTGTAACCATTTATAGTATACTGTGTACGTACTGTGTTACACTACGAAACTTTACGGTAACGCTGCTAAGGGGGCCCGTAGAACTTAAGCGTGTAAGTTGTAACTTTAGCGTGCACACCATCTCTTTGCTTTTGCCTCAACAGACATGACAAGCTTATATTGTCATGGCCTTCATCCCAATTGAAGGGCAAGGTAAGGCAATTAATGCGAGTTCACTGCACATTATTTCTGCGCCTTTTATGTAAAAGGTACACATCTTTAATGCTTTCCTCTATCGCTGCAGGAAATGCCAGCGCATGACAGGACATCAGGGGCACAGCCTGCTTACCCTAAGTGAGGATCTCACTGCGAGGTAGAGCTTGAGCAGCCAATTGAAGCAAGGAGCCAATTACAATTGGCCAATTTGGCATGGATCAAGGAACAAATGTAATGCGCAGGGGCTGACATAGAAATAGAACCTGTGGAAATTTTCTGTTGCACTGTTGTGCAAGCTTTAGGCATGAAATTGGTAATTTTGACTGATCAGAATTATGACCTGTACAGTTGAGTACAAGTTGTGCACTTAAATTTCATGACCGTACGCCTGAGGCGTGTGAAACTTATTCAACTTAATTTCCAAGTCGACCAGCAGGTAAAGTGTGCCTGAGATATCTCTAGAAATTAAGAGTCGCTCTCCAATTCGAGCTTGAGAGCGCCTAAGACATATGATTAAGCATTTGTAGACATAGATCATGGGCAGCTAGTCGGTTGTTGTATCATTGAACTGAATTGATTGAAGAACGTAATACTCATCGCTTTCATAGCGGACCATGGCTGGGGGTGCAGGGTGCGGCAATTTTCCTAATTGATCATTGACCTAAGGAGGGAGTCGGTGAACGGGAAATTCAAGATTTTAATTTTCATTTCATTTCTACTTTTGATTGATTAACGCGTTAAGGGTGGTGAATTGTAGACGTGGTTAATGGTTAGTAACATTTTTGAATCTCTGATTAATCATTAACCACGGTGTTGTAAACACACCCTTAAGCCCTAATTAAATACGTGAGTGCGGCGCAATTGTGCCCGAAAGACAAGTGCACTATTAATGGCTTCAAAATATGATGTAATCCTCACATACCATAGCTTGGCAAGCGAGTAGGCAGGATACTAAAGACCCCTGAATCATGGACCCTTTGACCTTGCTACGGGACTACAATGTGGGGCAGAGGCTTCATGAAGTCCAAGTCGTGGACGATCAAATCAAGTTTGGCACAAGCTATGTGTTCCCACGCACAGCCTTCACTGCTTTTAAAGGTAGGAGTGCCTTCAAATGTGTATACATGCATGCATAAATAAACATTGTTAAACATGTACTGGAGACCATCTGCGGTGCGCATGCATGAACAGGTACCAACAAACAAGATTACTATCAGCTGGAATCAGCGCTGTTCGTGGTCCAGCAACGGCAGCTGCCTCAAGCAGAATACTTGAAAGCTGCAAAGAGCGCGGGGCTTGTGCCTGTGCCATTCATAGACAGAAGGGTGAGGCTTGCTGCAACACATGCACACATCATTATTCACGGCCAAGCCAGTTGCCCTGGTAACTGTGACTGGAGAGGCCTGGTTCCAACAACGTGTCCCTGGCTCAGGGATGCTCATTATTTGTGAAAATGCAAGGCTGCTGTCACTCTGCAAAACTAGATGAAGCTCCTCTCTTCTCTTGTAGCTCGCTACCCCTGGACACGAAGAATGATCAGTCTTCTCACATGCCTTCAGCTTCTAGTTAGTGTCTTTCTGTCAGCATGCTCTACCTCAAACTATGTATCTCTTGTGCTTGCTGTTAATGTTTCTCTGTTTCATGAAGCGTGTCATGAAGCATACATGGCATATGCGCGAGCTCACACATGTGCTCGCACGCACGCTCATGCACACGCATGCGCACTCACATGGACGCATGCGCACGCACCCGCATGCACATGCAGCGCAAACGCAGGTGCTACGTGTCCTTCTGGACGTGCATGGAAAAACACGTGCACATGCAACGCAAATGCAGGTGCTACGTGTCCTTCTGGACGAGCATGGAAAAACACACACATACGGCACACAGAGCAAGATCCAGCAGACAACATGCGCATGCATGCTTCGTTGCGTACAGAAACTCCTAGACTATGTCGATGGCAAGACTGAGATCCAGCTGGACACCAGTGGGGCCTTACTGTCGCACCCAGCTCCTGCATCCGCTGTGCCAGACCCAGGAGAGCCAGCGCTCAAGAAGGCCAGGCTGCAAGGTCAGGCACAGAGCCAGGGCAGCATGCACCCCACGCTTTGTTGTGCGCACACCTGAATGCGCGTTTGTGAGTGCACGCCAGGTTGTGCACGTGTGCATGCTCAAGCTCAAGCGTGTGCGTGCTTCCATGCGTGTGTGCATGCCTGCCTGCGTATGTGCATGTGTGCCTGTGCCTGTGCCTGTGCGCATGCGCATTTGCGCTCTCTGCTGCTCTCGTTTGGGCTCTACATGTTCAGCTCTTAGGCAAGCATACCCCAAACATTGCGTGCGCATGGAGCCCTTGAACTGCTGTATATCTTGGGGCAGCACACTGAATAAAACTGCGGGACCCCCAAGGACCGCCAGTGGAGGCAGCCATACGACTTGGCATGCGGCCACACGTCTGCCAGCAGATGCAACCATCCGACGTGACGAGCGGCCACTCGTTCGCCGGCAGACGCAACCATGCGACTCAGCACGCCGTCACTGCTTCTCCATGGAATGCGATTATGTGGCGTGCCTGCCGTCTCCCCCTTCGCCTGTGCCACGATTTGCACCCCGGTAGTGATGCGCCAGTGCTGCCAGTGCCACGAGTTGCGAGCGCCATGTGTTGCCGGTGCGCTTGTCGACTGCAGAGGGATCGGAGGCTGGCATCTCTGACCTGCATGGGCAGTTTGAGCGGGAGCTGCGGGACCGGAACACGATGCTGGTGAGGAGCAAACAGGGTTGTGAGGCACTTGCGGGGTGGCAACTGTGCTTTTGCGAGGGACTGAGGAGAGGGTGGGGAGGCTTTGTGAGGGGCTGAGGAGTGCGGGGCGGCCCTCCCTTAGCGAGGGGCAGGTTGTAGGTTTTCTTGATAGCTCAACTATAAGCCAGGCCCTCTAGCTCCTCTAGGCTCTGGCTCGGAAATGGTAGGGTCTTGCCGGGAACAGGCCGCACAGTGTGCCTTTCATACTTAGGACTACAGGCCGCACAGTGTGCCTTTCATACTTAGGACTACAGGCCGCACAGTGTGCCTTTCATACTTAGGACTACAGGCCGCACAGTGTGCCTTTCATACTTAGGACTACAGGCCAACAAGCAAAAGGGTCTCACCATGTTGGCCAAAGAGAGCCTCGGTTCTCTTTCATCCACTCTTCGTGTATTGAATCAAAACTGGAGAGAAGCCACAGGACTGTGTGGGAAGTAGCCATGCCTGACCCGGCCAGGAGGGGCAACCAGGCTACCCATGTGCCACAGAAGTGGTGGTAGGGAGCTACGTTATTTGCCTACTTCCCTTCTATGTAGGGAACCAGAATACTCGCTTGCATAAGAAATGTTGGGAGTCCCACTGGGGGACCTGCGCAGGGCAACACCCGTGCATGCAAGCCAATACAGGCAGCTGGTGTGGGTGTGGCGGCGGGTGGAGGCACGGCACAGGGTTCTACCTTAGACATGTTGTGGGTAGAGGCACGTAGCAAGCCTAGATGACGCGGCACAGATTGGGCGGTGTATTTCCTGATTAAGGTGAGACAGCTTGGGCCGTGAACGACCTTTTTGAGGATAGGCAACTTTGGAAGCAGGCGCGTTTCTGGGGGAGGGGCAGTGGACTGGGTTGTCAACAGTGGCACTCAGGGAGCAGTCAAGCTTTTAGGGGAGGAGCAGCTTGAGCAGGAGACTTTCTCTCTTAGAAGGGGAAGCTGGGTCGGCATTTGATCTTTTTAAAGGAGAACCAATTGGGCCATTCGAGGGGGAGCAGCTCCGACCGTGAACGATGGTTTTGGGAAGGGGCAGCTTGGGCAGTAGGCAACCTTTTGAAAGGGAGCCAGCTTGAATGGCTTGCCTTTGGTTAGGAAGGGGCAGCTCGAGCAGCCATGAGCAGCTTGCCTCGGATCGTTGTGCTACCCAGCACACTCCTCAGCAAAAAGGGAGATGGTGGCCTCCTCATTTCAATGCGTTCTTCATGCACCCTCAAGTGCTGTCTTGGCCTGGCAGGAAAAAGTCAATTCTGACTGTGTGGGCATGTGTGCAATGCATGCATTCACCCTCACGTGCAGCTCGCCCCGAGTAAGCAGTTCAAGTCTGTACTGGAGACAGCAAAGCAAGTGCACACGCGCTTGCAAGAGCTACTGAAGAACGAGCAGCAGCGGCTGCAGCAGAAACAGATAGAGGCGGCTGCAGCAGCGCATGCAAAACATAAGCAGCAGGTAAAGGCATGTACTCAACGTGCTCGCTTGAGTATGCTCAAGTGTGCACGTGTATCCATACATGCATGTATAAGATCGTGGATGAGCATGCCAGCCCTTCCCCTGCGTGAAGTACTTTTGCTCTGTCCCCCATTCCAGCTTAGGCAGATAGAGCCAGTGGCACCCACAGCCTTTTTGGCCTTCATGTCGCCCATCGGAGTCCAATCCAGCGCACAACTTGGAGCAGGCGCTGCTCAAAGCTACGCATGTTTTCCTCCCCACGTGTACCCCAACCCCTTCCCCACCCTCCGTGTGGATCCTGCACTGAGCATCCCCACCCCCCCCTTCCCCCATAGAGACTCGCTGAGTCTCGGCGAGTCTGAGTGTCAGTGAGTCTCAGCTAGACCACTGCCCTACCTTGATTGCCAGTCATGCCCGGCACACACTTGTGCCCCATCCTTGCTTGCAAGATCTTCTGCATGCACCACCAGCCATGTTCCCGCCTGCCATGATCCTCTCCTTGGCTGCCTGCCTGCATGCAGCAGGGACTGCGTGCCATCAGTGCTGCCTGCACGGCACTTGTGCTGTCCACGTTCCATCAATCTCACATGCTCGCATGCTACCAATGCTGCCTGCGTGCCCTTAGTATCAAAACTGCATGCATGCCCCCATGCTACCATTTGCATTTGCACTTGCATTTGCAACTGAACCCATCTCCATCATCCTGGGAGCCCGATTGCCGTCAAGCTCAGCTGCCCACATGCAAAGAAGCCTGGCAACCCACTCGCCATCAAGTCAGCCCTCATGATCTGCTTACAGCCTTTAATCTCTTTGCTGCCCACAGTTACAGAAAGCGGCGGCAAAGCCGCAGGCAGCAGCACAGCCTGGGCAACTGGCCAAGCCCGTAGGCCGATTAGAGCGCGATTCCACGACCGACCAACTAAAGGCGATGGGTGGGTTTGGGCAAGAATCGCTGGGCATAGGCTGTGTATGGGCTGTAGAATTTCGGCAACGCAACGCGCACAGTGCGCAGTGGCCTCTGCTCATACGTGCACTCAAACCATGATTGCAGCAGCCATGCCATCAAGCTTCGCCATCACGCAGTGGTTGCTCCCATGCGCATGCACAAGAGCACTTGGCACATGCTGTGCACGCTTGCTTATTGCTTCTGGCAACTACTCCAATATGTTTGAGAGGCTCCAGGACGGGGCTTTCTACACTGGAGCCTGAGTTTGATTAATCAATGCTTGTCCTCTGAAGGCTGCTAGTCTTTTCTGTGACCACCCGCACGGTTTGGTGGAACCGTGTGCAAACGGTTCCACAACTGCACGCTTGCACACAAGCTCACAAATGCGCACGCACATGCACGCGCACACACATATGCGCACACAAACGTACAGGTGGCGAGGCAGCCGCCAACATTGGCAACGTGATCTCAATTTACGGCTACGCTGGCGCTAACAAGGAGGGCCCAGCAGAGCCTGCCTCACAGGTCAGTCCATCGGTTTTAAAGCAGCCATGTGCTTGTCATGACTGGCTGGACCTGCCCTATCATCGTAAGCCACTGCTGGGCTTCTGCAGGTTAAAGAGCAGGAGGAGGAGGAGGAGAATAGGAAGAGGGGGGGGGGAGGAAAGAAGGGGGAAGGAGTGAAAGGGAAAG
>LFIK01001634.1_pt1 | contig 17943 bp, 31 predicted proteins | sample 643401 | NCBI WGS metagenome assembly LFIK01 (sample SAMN03777447, study PRJNA286221) | soda lake metagenome | biome: soda lake; feature: Kulunda steppe; material: water; isolation source: sample T5-Br brine of Lake Tanatar-5 | place: Russia: Kulunda steppe | collected 2010-07
TAGAGGAAATTAATTTCGTATGTGAAGCCACTTTTCGGTATATTAAACCACTTTTCGGTATTTTTGGGCCTAATGCAAATGGAGAAAAAGGGAAAAAGTTCTCCGAAAAGGCTTTTAAAAAGGAAAAAAGGCCTTATGCAAATTCGCCCATTATCAATTAGTAAGTGTTAGATGTTTATTCACTTGAATACGAGTCAACCATAGGAAGCATGAAACACTAAGGTAAACGCAGCAGATCAACGTCCTACCAGTCCTGCTGCCACCCCTTCCTTTTGTGCAAGCAAGCCAATGAGATCAGTTTAAAACATGTGCTCAGAGGAATCAATGTGTGACAAGTTCTAATGAATTGGCGGCCATTATCTGACATCTACATCCGTGGCCTACCCAGTGTGAGAACTACAAGTGTTGCCGTGCACTGCATGTAAGCTCGGGAAAGCATCACAGCCTGATTACCGAAAGCAGGTTGCTCCGTATTAGCGTATCCATGCTAGCTACTGAACCCATAAACATTAAGCACTAAGAAACCCTTCAGACAGCTACTGGCATCCTTGCCGTCAGGCATGCTCCTTGCAGCGCCATTGCTCATCTTTTTAACATTTCATCAAATAGATTAGTAGCTAATAGAACTCCATCAAGAACAAACAGAGCAATGGGGTACTGCCATGCCTGCTAGATTGGTGTACCACTGGCTCATTTATGCGGACAGCAGATGCACACCTTTAACCTACCACTCAGCAATGAATTGGAGGAGCTGGCGCACTTGCTGCTGCACAGGCTGGTCGGTGCTCATCCTCACCACTTGTTTCCTTCCTCTGCCGGCACAGCTTGCATTCCACTCCGCAATCTGGTCCTCATGTTCAGCCAGCCAGCCAGCACGCAATTCCTCAAGCTGTGCGTACTTGTCGCTGTCCCTGGTAGCACCCCTTGCCCTCATCCTGTACACACTCACGTGACAGATTTGAGACCCAAATGTGTTGAAAGCTGGACAACTCAAAGAATATTGGGTCACATTGGACACATGGAAGAGTTGTATGCCATGATTCTGCACCCAGTCAAGCTGTGCGGGTCATTTACGTAATCTAGCCGTGTGCAGTCCATGTGAGCCAAGGAACACCTCAACACTATGCTTGCAGACGCACATATGCCATATGGGCCTCGAGGTGCCTTTTGATGACGGGCATCCTTGGGTAAGACTCCCTGGGTAAGGGATGCCCCTCCATAGAGGCCCATTTCCGTAGAAGAAATCCACACCAAGACCACAGTGCGTGCTTTGCAAAAGCAAACAGGCCTTGTCAACGATTGATTTGTGGCTGGCGCAGGGTATTCACTTAGAAGCCCGTCCTGAAGCTGAAGGATCAAATTTCCCTGGCCCACACCCGGGCGCCCTTTTCTGCATGCTGGGTTTGAAGTGATAGAAAAGAATAAAAAATACTATGGCTAAAGAGCATGTCTACAACAAAGAGGGGTGTGAAGGCGCATACATGGCTTCCACAAATTAGCGTGTCCGTCTTATCTTTTGAGTCATGGAAATTTTGGCCACAGGGTGGCGCCACCCCAAGAATTGCTCTGAGGTTAAGGCACTAGCTTTTTTGAGATTATGGCACAAGCTTAGCTCGGCACAAAACACAATAGGTGTGCGAGAAAGGGAGGCAGCCTGCTCAGGATAGGGCCAGACATATCTAGTAGACCATGTGGCATGTTCATCTTTGTCATTTACTGCGTCCATTGTGAAATGGATAAGGTTTGTTGAACATCTATGAATGGGGTCACAGCAAGACTCACCTTTTTGTTAACTCCCTCCCTTCTACTTACCTTTCAAATTGGACAACAGAAGGGCACCAAAAGTACACAAGTAGTGGAGGGCATGGGAGGCTCTCAAGCCCACCTTGAATGTAGTCAGCGTTCAATTTGTCACCAAACTGCGCAGCACACCATGTGTTGAGAACATATTTTCACAACGCTAGCTTTACTGATCAGTATGAGATGCCCATGCCTTTAAATATACGAGGCCTGAGTCAGCCATGTATAGGGTATCATGCCAAACATAAGTTACATGTATGCCTTTTGCAATGGCAATGGCATAGGGGGAAGCCAATAATTGATCTGCGACCACCCTCCAGAGCGCTTGTCTGAACAAAGGGCTTTCATCAAGCGCCATTTGCACATGGCCATCAAAATGCAACAAGAATAACCTGGCCCACACACCTGGCCATCAAGGATAGCAATCAACTCCTTCCCTGGCTGGAATTGTGACGCTGCCAGCTGAAAGAGCACCTGGTAGCTCTGGATACGGACGTGCCTGTATTAGGTGCGTTGACATGGTAAAACATTGCAAATCAACGCACCAAAGCTTGCTGTAAGCTGTCTGCCTAGCAGGTGGATCAGGGTTATTGTCTGATCGGCCAACTGGCTACTTGTGATTGCTGTGTCTTAGAACGGAAGCATTACATTGACAAAAAGGAAACCTCGCAAAGCTGGCCTTTGGATGGTAGCTTCCCTAAAAATAACTCCCTGTTGATGATCTTGATAGCAGACAAAAACCAAGAGCATGCATCATGGAGGCAAGCTGTTTTAGCTAAGTAGGAAAACCCTTGTAGGGATCTGCATACAGCGCTATATGAGGCAATCTATAGCGCAACATTTTGCTATATTCCAGCTGGTATTGCCAGAACTCCAATTTGCACTTCAAATTTTGGCATCAGAATCGGAAGGGAGGTTCAGCACCCTGTATAATGCCTCTACACAAAAAAATGATTGCGAAGGCTTCTAGCAACCAGATAAAGCGCTGTATCTGGCATTTGGGTTACACTCCTTCTCATGTGCGGGCACATGCCTTAGTAACCCTGGGCCCCTCATTCCTCAATTCCCTTGATGCTTACGACATCTCTGGATATCCCCTTGGAATGAATGGCCATGAGACAATGGAACTGCTTGTGCTGTGCGGGGCATTGAGAAGGACCTGATATGCTGCTTCTTGGCCACTGGCTTCCCAACGCGGTCTACCTCCTCCTCACCTCGTTCTCCTCCTCCTCCCTGGCATGCTCCTTGGGTACTGTGCAAACCCCTGATACTTCCAGTGCTTGCTGTATGCAGTTGTGACGCTGCATTGTCCAGGGGCTCGCGGGGCTGAGGTTGGCATGCAACATTTGCACTCCATCACACAGTCCCACTCTGGCTAAATCTTCATTGTAATCCTGTCAGACCACTTCCTAAGGGGACCTGCTGTCGTCCTCTTGAAGATGTCTGCAGGGGTGGCACTGCCCTCGACATGGGGCTGCATGCCATACGTCCCCAGATTTATACATGGCTCGTTCCCCATTAAAGATATCTGCCGATTAATTTTTGTAATTATATTCTCAATTCTTGGCCAGATGTGAATTTTCTAGTTTCGATTATCTGAAGATTTGGTGCTATATGCTATATGACGTGATTAGCAAATGCTGATCCCTACTCACTTGTCATAGTAATCGCTGAACATGGCATGCTCAGGCCCAAGAAGTGCCGTATTAATTACATCCTGTGCAAGCACGTACAAACGCATGTGTGCACGCATACATGTGTGTGCGCATATGCAATTGCATTTGTATGCTTCATGGCATTAATCCAAGATCATGAGTTGTATATGTAGTCTAGGCCTGAAGGGAATTAATGCAGACGTGTCCAGTGGAACTCAACACAATAAACTTTCAAACATGCGTTTGGTCAAAACAATACCCACCTTGTCAATAATGATGCTGTTGGAAAGGGCACCATGCAAGGCTTGCAACACAGTGCTCTGCATGCAGGCAGAGCACAAGTACAGTTCCTGGTCCCAAGTCCTGTGCAGTGTTGTGATGGGAGTAAGAACCTTGCGTTCCCTGATGTGCACCAGAAAGACATTACATAATGCACCTATTACCTACAAGAAAGGTGGCCTTCACGCCTGCATCTGCAGTCATAGTGCAGATCTCATGAGTATGCAGCTAAAATGCAGCCCCATGCTACGCCAGCAAGGAAGGCAGCTTTGAAGGAGAGTTTGTGTGTACTCACTTGCACATGTATTTGCGTGCTTGCCTTGCGAGCTTAGCGCTGAAAGCAATCATTATTCCAAACTCGCTTTTCTGGAAGCTCACCTTGCCAACCCCAGGAATTCCAAATCCAATAACAGCCACGCTCTTGTGAGCAAGCAGTGGGGTTTGCAGAGGAAGGAGGTCCTCAGCTGCAGCTGGCTGAGCTGTGAGAGTAGAATGCGGAGCGCGGGGCTGCTTCTGTTGCTGCTGCTGCTTCAAGTCAGACTCAACCTGAGGTCCATCCAAAGCTCCAGCAATTGCTCTATTTGACAAGGCGTACAGGTAGATGTTCTTGTATCTAGGATCTGCCAGCCAGGGACCACCCTGTGGTGTGTGTGTGTGTGTGTGTGTGTGTGTGTGTGCACGCGCGCATGTGTATGCGTGTGTATGCATGCGTTTGCATGCACTTACTGGTATTCAAACCATTTATGTGTTGATTCTAGAGGGAGTGGGAGAACTAGCAATGCAATCGCCCTACAAATCGGAAAAAAACTGGCAAGGCTGCCTTAGAGAATATAACAAGGATGGCTGCGCGCCACGCAATAAGGTCATTTTGCAGGGGCAACGGAACGGAAGGACCAAGGCGAGCCTCACTCATAATGTCCACTCTCTTACAAAAAGCACGAGTAGCAGCATTCCTGCCCCAAACGCAATCAGCCTCAGGTGCTTAAGCTTACCTGCGGCAGCGGAACTTCAGTCATATGCAGGCCTGCGGTGGCTGCAGCCACCATGAATGCTCCGTCCACGCCGTCTGAGCGGTGCTTGTGGGCAATCAACACTTTGGGGCTTGGGGTGCACGCGGCTGTGAACGCCGACAGCGTGGCGATCAGGGGCCCCACCTAGGAACGCATGCGTGGGTAGCGTGTGTGCGTGTGCATGTGGGTGTGTACATGTGTCTGCGTGTGTGTGCAGTGCCAAGAGCAAGTCAGGCAGCGCATGAGCCAGAGCTGAGTGATGACAGCCTTTGCCACAAGGACGCATGCTTGCACAGCAGGCAACGTGCTGGCCGACTCAAGCCATGTGGCCAGCACATCATGCTGTACCTCCCTTTGAGAAAGGAAGGCTATGAGCAGAAAGGTCTGCAAGGGCAGTCCTTCTTGCTGGCAATGCTCTAGCTGACAGCAATCCTTCCCTTTTCCCCCTCACTGCCCTCTTCACCAACCTGCCGGTGGCTGTATACCAGATCTGCCCCTATGATCCATCCGCCCATGGGAAGCTCAACGTTTCTTGGCAGGTCTCCGCTTGCCACAGCATCCCAATCACACGACGCGACCTCAACAGTGCCTCCTGCCACTTGCACAGCCTGCATGTGGGCATGCAAGCATGCCCTGTGCCTAATCATGTGCATGCTTGGCAGCTGGGTACAGAGCGAAAGACAGCGTTTGTTACTGCAAGCACATGCGTCAAAGGCACAAACAAGCCTTTGTTGAAGAAGCAGAGAAGCATTCAAGCAACCACAGCTGGGTGCAGACTAACTGCCCAAGCTTGTGTGAGGTGCGTACAAGCTCTTGGTCAGGCAAGTCAACAAGCGTCATGGTCCAGGGCAACACACAATCAGGCTCCCAATTTCTGTGCTGCACGTGCAGGGAAAGGCACAAACCCAGAAAATGGCTTGCTTCTTTACCTCGGCATTGGCTGCAACACTGGCTGCCAGGGCCGGCAGCACATCGCGTGTGTCTGTGAGGGTGATGTGTGCCCCGCACTGAGCAGCAGCTAGGCCCGCTATGCCCGAGCACCCTGATCCCAGCTCAAGGACAGGAACGCCCCTCAAAGCTGCGAGCATTCAGCGCGCTTCACCGAAAGGTCCACACACGCTCAGAGGAGTGGGAATACCACAGAGGCGGTAGCTTATGTAATGAACGGTGCAGGCTTGCTTGCAACGGCGGCCAAGAGGAGGCTCCTTGTGCGGCCGTGTTCTACTGGCAGCAGACACTTTTGCAAGCAAGACACTAGTTTATAGTTCATCATCAACATACAGTTTAGTTCATCATCGACCAGAGGCAGTGCTGCGATGGCCGGCAGCAGCATTTGGCACATGTGTGTGACACAGGTGACCAAAAACGGTCCGTCAAGACCTTCAGCACCTGTCTGTCCGAGGCAGGGCCTTTCCAGATGGCAGCATGTGCGAAAGATACAGACATGCAACCAAACACAAAGCAGACATATGAGGCCCCACAAACATCATCCTGGTGCAGCACCCAGCAGCTCAGGTGTGCTGGTGACGCTTTATGTGTGTCACCGCCCCCCGAGCAGCAGACCCCTGTTCACCCGCTTCCTCTTCACCTTTAGGACCTAGGTGGTGGTTGATGTACCAAGCGAGCAGGACACCACAGTCCCACACAACATGGCCAGGACCGCCATGAGAGCCAGGTGTACCTGCGTGCGGCACAAATGTAAACGAGGGTCAGCAGCTGCTTGTGGTCACAAAGCCAAGCCTCGTCCGTGAGCCAACACCATAGGCTCGCCTGCTTGTCCACAGCACAGCAAGTATTTTGGATCACACATTCCGTGGAAGCATCTTCCCCAGCCTCCGCTGCAAGTCGCTGAACCATGTGAGCAAAACCAGCCCCTGAAGCCAAGGTCTGAGACAGATGCAGCCTGCAAAGGCTCACGCTGAGGAAGAAAAATGATTGAATGCTACAGGGCGCTACAGGGTCAGCAGATGTTGCTGTTGTTGCTACTTTGCATTGCGAATGCGGAGCAGCGAAGGTCTTAGTGCAAGCATAGCCATCCAAGCTTGTTCGGGTCAAGGTCGAACTCCGTTAGGGACACCCTTGATGCCTCAGCTCTGAAGCTTCTCGATGAGCTGCAAGAGAACGCAGCCTTTATCACCAGACAATGGGCAGAAGCCTTTGGCAACATGACAGGCCACTACTTGGTTGCATGTGATGCCACAGAACAAGCAATCTTGTGCAGATCCACCCTAGTTGCAACCTTCAGGATTCAATTGTACCTGGCGAGCACAGGAGGGTGAGGGGGAGCCCGATCTGTTGTGAAACTTGCTCAGAATAAAGACTCGCAGCCTCCTCAGCTTCTCGTGCGAGTGCAGTGCCTGCTGGATCAAGCATCTGCAGGGGCGACAGAGGCCCGTGATTACAAGCTCGCAAAAAACAACAAAAGCCATCTACCAATTGTTCAGGTGCAAGGGTGTGGGGGTCCCAAGAAAGAGTCTACTAATGGGAGAGCCAGATTGCTCTTACAAAACATTTGAGAAGATGTGCTTGACAAGCAACGTGGGAGGCAGACCACTTACCCTTGCTGTAGAGAAAGCTTGCAGGGACTCTCTTAGAAAACCGCAGTTGAGGCAACAGCGGGCGTACGTGACATGGGCGTCTGTCCAATCAGGCTGCAGATGGAGCAGTCATGCAGAGTGCCTTGAGGCGACTCATTGAATGCACTGCGCTGTGGCCTTGTTCTGGGATAGCGCTGTGGCTTTGCGTAACAGTTGGAAGTAACTCATGTGTAGCAACGAATTGTGGTACTCATTTAACCCCACCAAAAGAGTATCTTTCCATGAACCCATGTCACAACGATGTAATCCAGCTGACGGTTGATTTTGACTCACCAGCAGTTGCGCAGCTTTGCACGCAGCTTTGCACGCATCGTCGTATGCGCCCAGCTCTTGCAACACCTACAACAAGGTTGACGCGTGCTGGTCCATTGGGTATCGAATGGCCTCAGGGTCTCATATCAGCTATGCTCAGTACGGCGGATCGCACTCACTTGTGCCTGCATCTCCAAAGCAACAGCATCATCTGGGCTTCTCTTTAGGTAGGAACTAAACAGAATGGATGCTTGCTCAAAGTCCCCTATTTCAGAGAGTTGCACAGCTTTCTCAATGTCCTCCTGCTCGAGTGCAGTAGTATTTTCCACGCCTCCATTCCGCTTTCCTGCGCCAATCTGCATGCCTGTTTGAGCTGCGGTATTGCTTACGGAGGACTTGAAGATACGTCGGGACGGACAAGCACTAGTCAGCGTGATGCTCCGTGAGGGTAAACCTGTACCCGTTCGACAAATATACATCAAACCGAATTGAAAATTTCACTCCAGAAGCGAAAAGAGAGCGAGGCTTGCAATGCCTGTCCCGTTCCTCCCCCAATTCTCTGGTGCGTCTGCTGTTGATCGACGGATATCCTTTAAGGATGGCTGCTGCAAGAGATCTGCATTGCAAAGCATGGCAAGAGATCCTGCATTGGCTTGCTGGATTCTTCTTGGTGACAGGTTGCATGACCTGAAGAGAGCCATTGTGGTGTCTCACACACCGTGTTGGTGTCATCGCTAGGCACTTGCAAGGCAAACAACGTCAGCACTCCTGTTCTAAACCCACACGCAGATGAGCAGCTGTTTCAGGCATGCAACATTGTGCTGCCATGCTGGATCATGCTTGTAATCCTGCCCGCGAACAGGCTAACACAGGTCTGTCGTGTGGCATGTCCTGTGCAAGAGCTCAGCTGTCAAATCATCGGTTGTTGTACGAGTTGCGAGCATAGACTAGCCCTCAAGCTGCTGCGTGCCCATGCAACCACAATCAGTCTAACACAGCAGAAACTGCAGTTACTGCCCTGAGTTCCTGCTAGGTGCTGGGATGCAAACTTTGCTGCAGCAGTTGGATGCTTCACTGCATGCTGTTCTTGTCCAGCGCTCGCGCACAGGACTGCCCACAAACTGCCCTGCAGGCGCTGGTCATGCTGTCCAGCTTCTTCCTGTGCATGCTGTATGCGGGCCTCGTGCTGCCCATGATCTACGAGGGAAAGCTTGACTTCAAGGAGATGATGTCCTTGCAAGGCGTGGCCAAGCTCATGTCCACATACAGAGCTGTGCTTCCATCCTGGGTGAGCTTTGGAATGGTGGTCCATCTCCTTGAGCAATCGAGGCCTTAGTTTTGCTGCTTGATTGGTCAATGCTTCCTCTCAAGCAAAGCCTTGGCTTTGTGTTTGTGGCTGTATGGAGTGCCTCAATTCTTTGTAGGGACAGTTCAATAAGACGGTCCACGAAATGGGTGCAGGTTGGAGCAATGCTACGTGGCTGTTAAATCATAGTCTCGCTTTTGTGGAGAGGCTGGGAATGCTAGATGATATGTTCAGCCTGGAAGGTCAAGAGGCAAGGATAATAGGGAGCACAGGAGGGCTGGGAGGCACTACAGAAAAAGCCGCTCCGCTTCATTCTGTGCTATGCGCAACAATCCACAGATCAGCAGTTTCATGGATTAACAAGTTCTTTGTCTTGACTGGCACAGCACCAATATGTGTGCCAAGCTTGCTTGGGATGCAGCACGTTATAAGAGTAAGCGGAAAGGTGCCTGCAGTGACGCATGTCACAAAGGTGGCCAATGCAGATTGATCCCCTTGCGCGCTATTGATGCGCATGCAATCCTGAGTTTAAGATGTGTTTGCAGGCCTAAGGCCTCAGCTTACCCTGACCCTCACCCTTCCACATCCAGATCAACACGCCTTCATCATTGATCCACACTGACTTGCAGGATTGACTTCTGGATGTAGAAGGAGAGCACGCTCTCAACATGCACATGTCAAACAAGAATAAGGCATTTGTGTGCCACGTTGTTGAGTCACCAATCCTGGGCACACATATAGGAAGAGTATTCCTTTGCCCTGCTGGCACTAACCACTTTGCATGCATGCTGTGGCGACTGACAGGTGCACTTCAGCGTCGCCGACCTCTGGGTGGGGCACTGGGTGGCTTTGGATGGGTACAAGCGCCGCATTCCTCGCATCCTCATGGCCCCCATCGTGTTTGCCTGCATGATGCTAGGCCCAGTGGGTCTTGGCTCTTACTTCCTGCTGAAATCATTTTTCAAGAGCTCCCGGCCGAAGCGTGATTAGTGATAGTGTCTGTAAGCTGGTAGGGGCAAGATGCATATTCCTTTGGCAAACACCCTCTTGCAGCGTGCCATGGCCAGACAGGCAGCAGGGAACCAAGGAGCCCCGCGTTTGCGCGTTAATGTGTCTGTGCTGGGCATCATTTCAAGTTGATGCCCTCCTCGAGCACTCAACAGGCTTGAAGTGTTAGAGCCAACATGCATGGGTGACTATGTGGGCATGTGTTACAGGCGTCAGATGGGCCTTGTTGCATGATCAAGAGGGTGTCTGTCTTGGGAAAAACTTGGCTGACATCATCTTGGAGCATAGAAAAGACAAAAAACTTCTGCGTAGATGTGCACTCTCACTGAGAGTCTCAGTGCATCAATTTTGAAGGTAGGAAAATCCTGGGTTTAGGTTACATAGCTGTGCCTGCGGAACGAGGGCAAGTAAGCTGAAAGTCCTGATGAATAGGAAGAAATAAGGGATGGAAGAAAGGAAGCAATTGTTCATTATATCAGATAGTTAGTCTGTAATGTCAGGCCGAGAGTCTGCTGCAGGCAGAATAGCCTCTAGACATAACCACTACATATAATCTTTAGAGCATGATTGTATTGTTGTGTGGACTGGCTGCGGACAGCGGGCAGTGTACACAACGCGCAAGCACGGCGGGCTTGCAGACTGGGCAATCACGGAACTTGTGGCCCTGCTTGACTCTCTCTCTTTCTCTTTTCAGCGGCTGAATCTCAGTTTCTCAGGAACGTGTTGTACTCACACTGTACTTGGACTACATACTTGGACTGTCGCACTGCCGTGCCGTGTTCCCCAAGGACCTGGAGTGGACTACTCCATGAGGGTCATTATTACAAGGTTGCTTCCAGACTCAACAAGGTATTACTGCGAGTTCGTCCTTCCTTCAAATGCAAAACTAGACGTGCTCTAATAACAGCGATGTCTGTATTGCCAACCAGTCAAGTACTCAGCCAACCAACTCCAACCAACTGTGCACGCAGTGCAGCACACTTCACGTTAGCAAGAAAAGAAAAAGAAAAACAACGCATTGGCATTGCATGTCTCAGAGATGGGTGTCTTCAATAAGATAAAAAGTTACATGGCCCAGGGCCATTTGAGAGAACTTGTGACACGATGCATCTTGATTAAGTTGGAATCCACATGACGCCATACCATGCTCAATCGTCTGGATGGGTATGCCAGGAGGAAAGGATTAACCATCAATACCGCTAAGTCTGAAGTTGTCCATTTTAACTCTCATGGCTGCAACGTCCCCGCTTTCAGTGTGGGGAGTGCTCCACTAGCCAAAAAGGATTCATTCAAATATCTAGGCATGGTTTTCTATAGGACAAATAACATTGCCGAATCCCCTGAGCATATGCTTGGTCCTTTCATGGCTGGCTGTCACAGAATTAGGCAATTTGCGAGAGAGCATCATTTGAATGACAGGCCACATGCTCTCCTTTGCTTGGCTAAATGTTACGCTATCCCCACCAGTATGTATCTTGCCAGATCTGGGGAACACGGTTCATGAAGCAGGGTAGTGAGTTTGACAGCCCCCTTCAAACTGCCCATCTGTGCTTTCTCAAAGGTGTGCTTGGTGTGAAAAGGTCCGTGCCTAACTGGGCGGTGTTGCGAGAGTGTGGCTAGGAGCCTTTGCAGCTTTATTGGTTCTGCGCTGCTGCCAAAATTTCAGCTCTCTACTTAGCGGGAATAGTGGCTTGCTCACAAAGATTGTGCAAGCAGAATCTCTCCCCTTCCCCTACAAGACTTTGTGGTGGATTTGCGTGAGCGCTTGCGGGGGGTATGGAGGGAGTTGGAGGGTGCAGATCCTAGGACACACGCTCAAAAACTGGCTACTTATCATGCATGGATGGCCTTGCCTCTCAATTTGCAAACCAAGCAATGTACGGGGCCCTCCCCATTTGTTGCCTAGGTACCTAAGGCTGGAACTCAGTAGGCATGTGCATCGGAACATTGCTTGTTTTCGGTTGAGAGCCCATACCTTAGAGTTGAAACCGGTTGTTGGCAAATCCACAATAGGCTCTGTGACAATTGTGACTTGCATGATGTCTAGGTAAAAAAGCATGTCCTTTTTTTGTGCCCTTGCTTAGAAATATGCTATTTGAGAAGGAGATTCGAAGAATGATTCGCTGATTGTACTGGTAGGACTTACATTGAAGACACAGGAGCTTTTATTTTGACAACACTTCAACTTGTAAACTTATTTTGACAACATTGGAGCTGAGGATGTAAAAATTTTCTCTTGAAGCAGACATACAAATTGTGTCCTCTTCTTTCTGAGACTATGGATATTTTTGGTCTGGCTGGCAGTGTTCAGCAAGCCCTGCAGTCAACTCATCTGGCTGAAGGTCTAAACCCATTGTAACTTCACTTCCAAGTTTGCCTGGTGTTTGCACCAGATGTACACTTCTCCCCTAATCAACGCACAGGGGTTACTTTGCTGGCGTTGTCTTTCTTTTTCTGTTCGTATATCATTTTAAGGATGAAACATAGTTAAAATAGAGTAGTGAAGTGTCCTTCAGGGCATTCACTTTCGAGTGTATGGCACACTGTCATTCACACAGCAAAGAATTAAAACAACATGGCAGTGCTTGAAGGAGACCAAGCATGCCCAACAGCAGAAAGATACGCTCATTGGCACACGAGAAATCATGATGAGTTGGTTCATTGAATGAGCTTTAGACCAGAAAGCAAAAGCAAGTGCCTGTCAGAGAACAACTGTTTACAGTCAGACAGAAAGTTGCTTGACATGGGCCTCCAATGAATTTGTGTTGCCTGGGAAATCTATTTGCTCAGCCGCACTGAGGTGTATGCAACATCATAATGCAGACATGCCTAAAAAAGCCACAGTTGTTAGGGCAAACACTAAAAAGTCTTCTAGACATTGCCTACAGACGTCAAGGCTACATGAGAATAGTCAGGGGACAGCTCAACCGGCAGGCCTACTTCCCATGCAAAGACAGCTTAACCGGTGGTGAAAAAGCAGGCCAGTGGCTGTACGGCATACTGAGCCAGTCATTCACATGAGCAGCGCCTGCTTAAGCAACCAGAGAGCCACAGATTCAGTTCAGGCCCAACAAGTGGATTTGCTCCAGACATAAATGGGTGATCATGTAAGGGGATGACATAGCATAGTGGAAAAATGTGTGCATGATAACAGGCAGGTGTTCCAGGCTCTCAGCATGCTTATAATACAGTGCCAAATGCTCCATAACATACATTCAGCAATGAGCAAATCACACACTCTAGGCAGCCTCTGCTCCTACCTGTGCTGCTGCGCATGGCTCCTGTTCCTCGTGCATGCCAGCCCATACCAGCGCACCAGCACGAGAACCAGTGCCAGCCCACATTAACACACTTAAGCCTCAGTCAAGCCAGTAGCAAGAGCTATGTGCCTGCCAAAGCCATGATTTTGGGCTTTTTGAGCATCACCACCATATCACTCGCCAGGCTTCATGGGGCGGAAGTGAGTGCGCTGGGCGCGCATAGCAGCTATGGCAGACGTCTTGGTCTCTGCATACAAGATAGAAGGCTAGATCAAGTCAGATGTCGCTCCATAAGGTTCATGGTGAATGCCCATGAGCTGTCATGCATGACCCAGGCATCCTTGCGCATGAGTTCTTGCACACGCTGCTGCTGCACACATAGCGAGCCCTGCCGTTATACCCTTGTTACACGCAGTCATGACGTGTTGCTACTGATGCAAAACATGGATTCCTGGTCCTAGCGTTTAAGCACTGGACTGCTGAGCTGAGTTTCATTGCTGCACAGCAACAGTGCAAAAAAGGAACATCAGGCTAAAGTTCCAGCATCAAGCGCTCTGGCAATTATAAACAGGCAATCCCATGAATATGACATGTAAAAGTTCTCACCTGCAGGCAGCACAGAACCCAGCTCATCCATGACCTCCTGGAAGTGCTTGCACATGAGTTCATGATGGTGCTCAGACAAGCCCCTGAACTTGATTAAGTCATAATGATACTCCCGCAGGTCCACCTTCTCACTCTGCGTGTACAAATGACGCGCGCACATATGTGCATGCGTATGTGTGCGTGCACGTGTGCACGTGTGTGTGTGTGTGTGTGTGTGTTGTTCATGCTAGCAAATTACCATGCAAGTTGGGACATGCAAGCTTGAGGCGTACCTATCTGTACCCATCTGTACCCCCTAGCGCATGTCATGAAAGCTTGAGCATATTTGTGTGATGACGGATAGGAAATGATAAGGGAGAAGTGCAGGCGAAATAAGGACGTGTCCAGACCTTATTTCTAAGAGGCTGGACCCGTTGCAGACGGGTTGGTTCCCCGGTCTTGATAGCTACCCTGCCCGTGCTGGCGAAGCGCATACACACAACGAGCACGCAGCAAGCGTCAAGGCGTCGCACGCCAGCGCCTTACCGAGCCTCCAAACAAAATCTCCATCATCGTTTCCTGCTTGTGTCGCAGGCCCGCCGCACACATCCCTTCGAAGAAAGGTACCAGCTGGGCGTCCGCGAAAATCTGTGGTTGTATGCAAGCAATATTTGGCGGTGGGGAGAGGTGCCGGGTGGGGATGCTTCCAAGCCACTTGTTGCAGGTGGCTCCACGCATGCCGCAACCGGGCGAGGTCCACCAACCCAACAGCTGAGTCCACAACGCACCTTCGAGAACAGCAAATCTATGACCTTCTTCATCGCCACCTCCTGCAAGCATGCAAGCAAGCAACTCCAGAGGGATGTGAGAGGCGCCTTGGAGCCACACGGATGCTCGGAGTGTATGGGCTCAGAGGCTGCACAAAAAATACCAGCTGGAGAGATCATGAAGCCTTTATTATGCACTGTGGTCTGCATACACACAGGGGAAGAGGGTGGGGCATGCAGATGCACATACATGGTTGCCGCATGCCTTGGCCCTGGGCAAACAAGCTCTGCAGCTGCGGTCCCAGCAATCATTTCAAAGCTGGGTCTGCTTCCAGACTGCAAAAGCTCGGCTAAAAAGCTCTTGGCGTGGGGCTCCTCTGGCGTGCAAGCATCCTCTCCCAAGCGTATCGCTGCGAAACTTGGGCCTGGGCAGCAAATCCCTCTCCCACCTTGCTAAATACTCGGTGATTTCCATCATCCTGGACTCCACCGGGCGCTTGGAGGCGTGCTCTATGGGCCTGCAACAAGGTTGGAAGAGGTGCTGTTCCGTCACTCGTTAAGCAAGGCATGCTCTCCTCCGGTTACAGCCACGGCTCGCTCGTCCGCGGTCCTCGGCGACCTCCCTAAAGCAAGCATCGGATGCTGATGGCGCACCATGGCGGTCAATGTTGCGAAGACGCAGAATCAGCTGGGTGTGGAGAGCGCTCGCCAGACCTCAACGCGCCGCGGAGCCGTTGTGCCCAAAACGAGCAAAGTTTGGTTTTTTATAATTTACAACCAAGTACTCCATTTACAGATTCTCCAGGTTGAAACGGCAGGCAAACCCTTCACGCATTTCCTTTGCAGAAGATTTGACATTTCTTTGCAGATTTGGCTTCTATATGTACTGAAGACAACGTCGAAACAACACCATGCTGACAAGAATGGAGGTGTCTTGCTAACTGAAGCCTTTGCCTAGCGTTGTTCGCAACACCTTGGCCTTGGTGACAATGCGCTCCACACGAATGTGCCCCTGGCTCTCCATACCCTTGAGTACTGCCTGGAGACGCTGGTCGTCTGCAAGTGCATGTGGGAGTTCAGCGCCGACAACAGCGGGGCCTGCCACAGCGGAGGCCAGCCGGAGGCCCATCTTTCGGCACGCGTCCAACTCTGCTTGCAGCACGAAGGGTGGTGTGAGCGCCCTAAGTTGGGCCTGTGTCGTGGGGTGCACCTGGCCAGGGGGTATAGGCAAGGCCTGTTGCTGGATGTGCTCCACGCCTGATCTGCTGCTGGAGCTGTCACTTGTACTAGCAGCCTCTCGTGCCATGTTGGACGATGCTGTCTCTAAGACCTTGCCAATTGTTTCCCATGGAGAGCTTAACTGGACCAGCTGCGCCGTCAAGTGCCCGTCCTTGGCTAGGTTAAACCTTAGCTGCTTTGGGAGGAATCTCCTGGGGACCACAGCAGACATCCCTCCGGCTCGCCCCCTGGGATACAATGGGCGGGTGCACATGAGCATACTGCGCACTGAATGCCTGAGTGCTATCCTCCACAATGCTTGCAACAGTGTTTGTCTGATGCTGCTTCTGAAAGCGAGCTAAGAGCATTCTGTCATGGAAAAGACATTGCAGAACAGACTTTGCAACGCATCTCAGCAACAACCTGTGGATTGCTTTTAAACTTTTGAAGGGGGTGTTTGCAAAAAAACGGCACCCTTTGTCTTTATTTGTGATAATAGAGAAATGCTTTCAAATGATTCAATCAAAATGAGGCAAGGGCTAAGTCTCGAAGCAGGTATGCAGCGTGGGAACCATTTCACCCCCATTGCACTCTCTACTTAACATCACTGGTTTCCTTATTGGAACAGTGCGCCACAAGGCAGCTGGCCAGGAGAAGGCCCTATCCAAGGACTAAACCTAGCTTAAGTATTGGGCACAAGAGATTGGCTCTCTAGCAATGCAAGGGCTATAAGGGCAGTTGTGTGTAGTTCAGGTGCTTTGATGGTGCTTATTTCGAGCATAACAGGCTTTTAGTGTGCTGCAGGACAACAGCACTATGCATGTTTGTGATGCATGCCCGGCAGTTGGGCGCCCGAAACAAGCACCTGGTAGGATCCTTCCTCCTTCCCTCTTGGATGCAGTTCTTCAAGGGCAGGGCAGCATGCAGGCCATCCCTGCACGGTCAGCAGCATTTGGGCCCCATCCAGGCTGCTGTTTGGGACATCATACATGCGGGTGCTTCGCATAAATCCAACTGATGCAACTGTGCTAGCACAATTATTGCACGTCACACTCATTGGTTGCAGAAGGCAAGACATTGTTTCACTTAATCACTGGCAAAACCTGCAGCATGTGTCTCACACGATAAGATAGCCGATGCTCTTGTTGGATTTGCACTCAGTCCCTTGCAGCCCCATAGCCAAACAATCCCCTGCAACAGTCAGCCCAAGGGGATCGAGGGGGACAACAGGGAATCATTGGGAAGCACCTACCTCACCTGAGGATATCTTGTGGATAAAGAAATATCTCAAAAGTCACAAAAAGTTGTGCAGTGTAATTTAACTTTTCGCACTAGCATTAGTGCTGTGCGAAATTGAAGAAAGGATGCCGGGCCAAAGACGGAACAGACGTTTGTTGAAGGTCATCATTCTGGGTGACAGTGGTGTGGGGAAGGTGAGCTAGGAGGGTTGTGGGATCCAGGGTTTGCTGTGCTGCTCACCAACTCACTCACTCTGCCTCTTGCTGCACGCTTGCCCTTTGGCTCCGCGCAGACCAGTTTGATGAACCAGTATGTGCAGAGGAAGTTTACAAAGGAATACAAGGCCACCATTGGGGCGGACTTTTTGACAAAGGAGATTGAGGTTGATGACAAGACAGTGACAATGCAGGTAGGGTTGGCCGGGGTTGGCCAGGGTCAGGGCATCGCAGCAAGAGAGGGCAGAGGGGGCAAGGCGGCGGCAGGTCTGTCTTAAAGCCAGCCTCAGGTGGAACCCCTATCGTGAGCCTCGTCCTCTGCACCTCCACAAATCTTGGAATGTGACTGAGTGCCTTGTGGGTCTGCACCTTCTCTGCAGATTTGGGACACAGCAGGTCAGGAGCGCTTCCAATCCCTGGGGGTTGCATTCTACCGTGGAGCGGACTGCTGTGTGCTCGTGTACGATGTGAACAACACAAAGACATTTGAAGACCTGGATAACTGGCGAGATGAGTTCCTGATACAGGTGGGATGTGAGGGGGAGCTGCAGATACGTGCTGCCCAAGTCACCATCTTGTATGGTCGACAGGGTGATTCATCCAGCTAGTGTTGGAGTAAGCTCTTGTACACGCACGCGTGTACACACACACATACACACACACACACACACACACACACACGCACGCACGCACACACGCACATACGCATGCACGCACGCACGCACACGCGCGCGCGCACACACACACACACA
>LFIK01001635.1_pt1 | contig 17936 bp, 6 predicted proteins | sample 643401 | NCBI WGS metagenome assembly LFIK01 (sample SAMN03777447, study PRJNA286221) | soda lake metagenome | biome: soda lake; feature: Kulunda steppe; material: water; isolation source: sample T5-Br brine of Lake Tanatar-5 | place: Russia: Kulunda steppe | collected 2010-07
ATGGGTGTTCCTGTGTGTCTCTGTGTCTGTTTGGGTGTGTCTGTGTGGGTGTGTGGGAGGGTGAGGGGGGGGGTGAAGGAAGGAAGGATGGATGGATCGATCGACGAACATCACAGCATGGCCACGAACACGAACACGAACACGAACGGGAACGGGAACGCACCTGTCGTGTCGGCACAAGCTGCGCTGCTGCTGCGTGCCTTGGGAGACGAGAGGAAAGAAGAGGGGAACGAAACCAAAAGCAAAGATGGGGATCCAGGAAAGAACGAACACGTGTCCGCCCAACTCGCACAGGTGCGTGAGAACAAACCAACGGTGGATCGACGACGTGGATCTTCCACTCGTTCCGACGGCGAAATATGCCACACGAAACAATGCAACGTCGAAAAGGTGGAAGCCAACGACAGACGCAATGCACGATCCGACACTCTCCAACCGATCACGCGAAAGACGCGTACGAAAGGAATGAAAAAAAAACGCAACCACCCGAAGCAGCAGAACGTAAAAGCGTGCGCGTTGGAGAAGACGAGAGCGATCGAATAATGTTTATGTGGCGATGGACTGACCACGTGGACAACCACGACGCACATGCGAACGCTCAGTTGGCGGGCCTGTTTGGACCTGAAGGAATCTTGCGTGTGCTGCAGATGACCTTGGACCATTGGGAACGCCAAACGCAAGCTGCAAGCGATGGATCCGCATCACGGAGCCTGGGAAAAGACACACCGCATGGGATGGTCGTCGCTGCACTCCTGGATCGACTTTCCACCTTCACGCAACAGGAAAGGATCGTCGGTGCGGTGGTCGTGAGAGCGCTTCTGGGAAACGGTAGAAAAGCGGAAGAAGAGGTCATCGTCGATCTCTGTCGTGCAGGGAAGCTGTCTCTGCGGCAGCAAATAGCCGTCGCACTCACACTGGTCGAAACCAACGATCCAGAATGGAGACTGGAAGGTACGGAGCGGTATATGCTACTGGAACGATCAATGAAACGTGCGTGGCAGAGATACATGGAACTGACAGATTCTGGTGCTATGTCGAACACGCTTTGCATTTGCCAACGGGATCCATGAATGATGGAACCACTGAACAGGTCAGAAATTCTTGAAAGCAAAGATCGGAGAAATCCAAGGGCCGAATGCACAGCTACCTGAAGAGCTCTTGTACTGGCTGGTTTTCGTACTTAAGCAAGGCGGGGAAGCCTTGTCTAGACAGTTCGCAACACTGCAAAAGGTAGTGCCGTGTCTGCAACCTGGTCATCCAGATATGCCACCCTCGCTGGCTCCGCTCATCCAAGGCCCAGCTGTGTCGACCACAGAGACCGGCGAAGGGGAGACGATCCGCACTGACATTGATGAATACAAGCAGGCACAAAAATCAGCTGCCGTACCTGTGGCCACTGTTTTGCAAGAGTTGGGGTATGCATGTGGGCGGCAGACTGATCTTGCTGAGGTGCTGGGCCTGTTTGCGCCTCTCGATGAGGCATCGGTTTCTCAAATTCTGGGCATGATGTGCAGGACGCTCGTTGTCTTGAATGTTGCGCCAGGGATCTATGCAAGCTTCTGTTCAGCCAATGGTCTTCCAGATCGGACTGATGAGCCTGCGACCACATGGGATGCTGCTGTGATGGTACAAGCTGTACAATCCGTGAAGCCTGACGTGAACTGGGACACCGTTTTTTCCAATCTGGATCACAAGGATTTCTGGGTTCCGGACAACGCTTCCTTTCTCTGGCTCATGCATGCCTTCAACCTAGCCAGGCCAGGAGAAGCTTTTCCCTTGGGTGCTGTTTTGGGCCGGATCTGGAAGAACAAGAGAGGACAGGTGACCTTCCTGAAATATGCGGTTGATGCTCCTGCAGAAGTCTTCACGTTTGCTCATTCTACGAGGCTCGTGCCTCCCTTGGAAGGAATTGCAGGCGGAAAATCTCCGACAGGTTCTGGAAACTTTGCGTGGATTTGTCTGGAGTTGCTTGAGACCTTGATTGCTCTTGCAGACAGTGGCCAGATGCCAGTGGTCCGGTCTATTTTGGAGAAACCCCTACAAACTTGTCCAGAAGTCTTGGCTGTATCGATGGCTAAAACCAACACCTGGGGTACTCTCAAGCATGAAGTTATGGCTGCTACAGTGCCTTCCTTCGTCATGGGAACTAATCCAAGCAGCAGCCTTGTCTTGCACCGTCTTTGGTCCAGCTGCAAAGATAACCTAGTAAGCACAATGGTGGAGCTTTACATGAAAGACAGAACCATCATTTCTAGGATTTTGGATGTCTGCCAAGAGATCAAGTGCCTTCCAGAGGTCCTCTCCATGTCGCCGTACATATTTGCCATTGAATTGGCCTGCTTGGCCACTCGTAGAGAGTACCTCAACCTGGAAAAGTGGCTGCAGGACATGATTGCCAGAGAAGGGATTGTCTTTGTCCAGTGTTGCATTCGCTTTCTAGCTGACAAGTTGCAGTCAGATAATTCAGGTCCCAAGTCTCCAACGATTGTCACATTGCCAGTGGAGGCGCTGGCCATGTTTGTGCGTGTACTGCAGGCGCAATCTGCTGGATTTCCATTCGAGGTCACACAGGAGATCAAACAGATTGGCGAGCTCATGGGAGCTGCATTTCCTCAGCTAGCCGAAGTCGGGTCAGCAGCTGAATTGGCAATCTTGGAGGAGGTGTTTGATCTGGACATCGAAGAGGAGGCAAACGGTTACTTTCAAAAAATATACACCGGGCAACAGACAGTTGACGATGTGATCACAATGTTAGGGAACTTCCGTTCGTCAGAAGATCAGAGAAAGCAGAGGGTTTTTGCCTGTATGGTTCACAATCTTCTGGATGAGTATCGATTTTTCCCGAAATATCCAGAGAAGGAGCTGCGTATCACAGCGGTGTTGTTTGGCAGGCTCGTGGACTGCCGGCTTGTATCTTCGGTGACGTTGGGAATTGCATTGAGATACGTACTGGAGGCTCTCAAGAAGCCCGTGGGCTCCAAGATGTTTACATTCGGTGTGGAAGCCCTTTCTCATTTCAACGATAGATTGGCCGAGTGGCCCCAGTACTGCAGCCATTTGATTCAGATACCTCATCTTAGCCAGGCCTCACCCGATCTTTTTGCTGCTGCCGAGAAACAGCTTCCAGGAACAAGCTTGCCTACGTCGGAGAAACACAGCAGAGAAGAAGGGGTTTCAAGTAGTTCAATCCAAGGTGAAGGGCTTGTGCAAGGAATTAGAACATCTGTGCCGGAAAGCACTGCTGCGCCAGCCAATGCACCAAATTCCCCTTCTTTTACACCCTCAAGTCACCAGAAGCTACAGTCAGCACAGCCTTCGCCTCAGCCATCGCTCAAGGTTGAGGGAAAGGGTTCTGCAGCATTAGCATCGGCATTTGCAACTTCTTTGAACATAGACACCCTTGTATCTGCTGCAAGAGAACAGAAAACACCTGACCAAGAGACTCTTGACAAGATTCATTTCACAATAAACAATCTCTCACTGGCCAATGTCAATGCGAAGGCGAAGGAGGTGGAATCCATTCTACGCGCGGAATGGTACCCTTGGTTTGCCCAGTACATGGTGGTAAAGCGTGCAAGTATCGAGCCAAACTTTCATCCGCTATACTTTGCGTTGCTGGAGAAACTGAATAAGCCCCAGCTGTACAAAATGATTTTGAAGGCGACACACGATAACATACGCGTGCTATTGCAATCGGAAAAAATCAAAACCAACAGTGGTGAAAGAAGCCTCCTTAAGAATCTTGGTAGCTGGCTGGGGCAGCTTACAATTGCAAGGAACAAGCCCCTCCTGTACAAAGATCTTGACATAATTTCCCTCATATATGATGCTTACCAAACGGGTCGGATGATTGCAGTGTTACCATTTGTTTCCAAGGTTGTAGAACCCGTCAAAATTTCAAAGGTTTTTCGGCCACCAAATCCGTGGACCACGGCAATTCTGCAGCTTTTTGCAGAAATCTACTCTGCCGATGACCTAAAGCTGAACCTTAAGTTTGAGATTGAGATGCTCTTCAAAAGCATGAAGGATATGAGCAATACAGAGGTAAAGATTTCTGACATGAAGCCCACCATAAACACTTTGAAGAATTACCAGCGTGCTAAGGTTGATAATCCTGACTTTGCTATGGAGAAGGCACCACCTGCTGCTGCGAAAGCATCTGTCACCACTTCAGATTCTGCTCCGCAAAGCCCAACCTCAGCAGCTACATCTGCTTTGTTGGCAAAGGACTCAGAAGAGAGAGAAGCTGCATCCTCAGGTCCGGTGAATTTACAAGCCTTTGTGCAGGTTAGTCCTCAGCTTGCAGCAGTGGCAGAACGGCTTCAGCTGAAGCGCCTTGTACCTGTTGCTGTGGACCGTGCTATTAGAGAAGTCATATCTCCTGTTGTTGAACGCAGTGTCACAATTGCATGCATGACCACTCGTGAATTAGTGCTGAAAGACTTTTCAATGGAAGGGGATGAAGATAAGTTGCGCAAGGCTGCGTATTTGATGGCTTCCTCCTTAGCAGGGAGCTTGGCCTTGGTAACCTGCAAAGAGCCGTTCCGCTCTAGCCTTGCAACTGCTCTTAGGCAACTTCTTCAACCTGCTGGTCTTGAACAGCAAGCCCTGGAACAGGCAGTACAACTAGCAGCCAATGGTAACCTTGATCTTGGCTGTGCATTGATAGAGAAAGCTGCGACAGATAAAGCTGTGCGAGACATCGACGAGGCGCTCAACTCTGCTTATGTGGCTAGGAGGAAAGCTGCTACTGCAGGTCAACAGTTTGCTGATGTAGCACTTCTTGCGCAAGCACGCTTTCCACAGACCCTTCCTGATGTTCTTCGACCAAAGCCTTGCAGGCTCAGTCCAAGACAGCTGCGCTTGTATGAAGACTATGCAAGGATTGGCCGCACCATTGTTCCGCAGACAGGAAGTAGCAAAGGCGCAACTGGGACAAGTCAGGGTGGTGCTGCACGGCAGGAAGTTGTATTGCCAGAAGCTGATAAAAAACAGACGGTTACAAAGCCAGAGGTGTCACCACTTCAAACCACCCAGTTTTCTACACAGCAGGTGCTTGAAAAAATTAGTTCTTGCATGGCAAGAGTGGAAGCAGTCGTCCAAAAGGACCCAAATGCAGCTTTCGAAGCTCTGCCACCTGATAATGATCTTAGACTGGCTGTTGGAGAGATGATAGAATTGATGTCAAAGTCAAGCAACCGCGATGAAGTGATCATTGCTGTTGCAGTCTTGGTGCTCAAAAAGTTGTTTGAAGGTGTGCCCAGACGTCTTGGCGTTGGTGTGTATCTTGGGTTGCTCAAAAGCTGCAAGCAAATGAATGACAAAGTTCCGCGAGAACTAACAAAACTGTATGCCTCACTCTCAGAAGAGCAGCAGCTCAACAGAGATCTGGCCGAACTGCTGGTTGGTTCTCGTTTGCTACTAGTCCCGGAGTTCGATGCTCTTCTAGTGAAGCATCTGCAGGGACCGCGTTTTGCCCATGCCCTTGAGCTTGCAGTTCAACTCATCCGCCAGTGTGTGGTTGCAAAACCTGTGGTTTCCCCGTTGGAGATGGCTGGCACGCTGGATGTGCTGAATAAGGTTGCGAGCAGACCAGGCGCTCCAGAAGCTATACAGCAGTTGATAGAACGTGTGCGATCCATGTTCCCTTCGAAAGACGCTATGAAGGCACCACCAGGGGCTGTGCCTGCAAGGAAAGGGGAATCGGACGGTATAAGGCAGAGGGTCATCATGCTCTTTGACGAATGGACACGCATCATTGATGCACCGGCTGGAATGAAATATCATGCAAGTTTTGCGCAGCAGGTGCAGCAAAGTGGCTTCTTGAAGGATGATGAGACAGTTGAGCATATGTTTGGTATACTTACAGAAATTTGTGTAGCTCATTGCCTGAGCTCAGCTTCAGGTGCTGGACAAGGTCAGTTTTCGTTTATAGCAGTTGATGCACTTTCAAGGCTGATAGTCATGCTATCTAGATTTGTAGGAGAAAGAGGAGCTAGCGGCATGTCGGTACGAGCAGGATTATTGGCAAGGGCACTTTCTGCTGCAACAACTGTTCTCCACAGGCATGCTGCCGAGAGGAACATTGCATTCAACAGCCGCCCATACTTCAGGTTGTTTGCAGGTATATTGCATGAACTTAGTATCCCAGATCCGCAGCTTGACAGCACCAACTTTGCAGTCCTCACAGCTTTTGCAGGTTTGCTGCAAGCAACACAGCCTTCAAGAGTGCCTGTGTTTTGTTTTGCTTGGTTGGAGCTTGTTTCTCACCGTTACTTCATGCCAAAATTGCTCCTTGCCCCAAACCAAAAAGGATGGAGTCTGTTGGAGCGACTGCTTACGGCAATCTTACGATTCATGGAACCTCAGCTGAGAAACGCAGAGCTGTCCGATCCCATTAGGTTGCTCTACAGGGGCGTGCTCAGAGTTCTGCTGGTTCTTCTGCATGACTTTCCAGAGTTCCTTTGTGACCATCACTTCATGCTTTGTGATGCTATACCATCCTCGTGCGTGCAGATGAGGAACCTGGTGCTTTCTGCTTTTCCACGCAACATGAGGCTGCCAGATCCCTTCACACCAAATTTGAAGGTTGATTTGTTGCCAGAAATCTCTCAAGCTCCGCGCATTGTGGTAGATGCTGGTGCAGCAATCGGGGATACCCAGCTGAGGGCTGATATTGACAAGTACTTAAAGAATCGCATGCCCGTTACATTGCTGCAGGACTTGAAAGCACATTTCTTGTACTCTCCTACAGATGCAGCAGCGAATGGGTGTAGGTATAACATGCACTTGATCAATGCTGTGGTGTTGTACATTGGTATGCAGGCTATTCAACAACTGCACAATAAGACCTCTCAACTGCCAGTTCAGGTCAATCAAGGTGTTCCTATGGAGATCTTCCTATGGCTGGTTGCTTAGTTAGATCCAGAAGGGCGCTACATGTTCTTGAGTTCAGTGGCTAACCAACTGCGGTACCCTAATAATCACACGCACTACTATTCTTGCGTGTTGCTCTATCTCTTCTCTGAGTCCCCTCAGGAGCTTGTGAAGGAGCAAATAACGCGTGTCTTGTTAGAGCGCTTGATTGTCAATCGTCCGCATCCATGGGGACTTTTGATCACTTTTATTGAGCTGATCAAGAACCCTCGGTACAGTTTTTGGAGTCATTCTTTTACAAGGTGTGCACCTGAGATTGAGCGCCTCTTTGAAAGCGTTGCTCGGTCTTGCATGGGAGCCACCAAGCCTGGTGAGGAGGATCTCGCTTCCAAGATTGCGGCTTCCACAGCCTCCGCATGACCATAAGTCGATTTGGGTCAGTTGGTCCTGTATTTTTTGCTGATCTTGGTTGAATGTGCCTTCAGTTTTTCAATCGATGTGTTTTGATAGTTGTTTTATGAGCGGTCAGAGTTGCTTAGGGTCTCATGGTTGAATTTCTTTCGTTCATGAATGTTGTGATTCATAACGTAGGTTTTCACCCACTGCATGCTTCTTGTTCGCCGTGAGTCCCTCCAACCTTCATTTCTTAAAAGAAACTTCCATTCTATGGAATTTTATCCATCGCATCATCGGGATACTTGCCAAAGGGTCGGTGACTAAATAAAAGATGCTAGTCATTTTATTTAACGTTGCTTCGCTTGAGGCGTCAAGTATATCTTAATAGGTGACTGGATGGGTGGCGTATAGGTTGGCGGAGAACAATGGGGTTCACCTTCGGTCTCTTGCTCTCCTTTTGAACTACTTTTCCTTCAAGAGGGGTTATAGTCAACGGCATTTACTATTATTAGTAAGTCATATTATATCCTATCTTTGAGCACGCTTTAATGTCCAAGTTTTCCCATCCATAATTACAAAATGCACAATGTAGATGGCAACTAGGAAGAACAAGTTTAGCACAACAACATGACGTAGTGAAGAGAGTCACAAGGCCAAGACTGGGTAGAAGACCAACTCAAACATAGTATACCATGTCCGTGAAGACGTGCCATGCACAAGGATGTTTGAGGAGGAATCGACGCTAAGAGAAATGCGCATGGAGTCCACAATCGAATGGACAATACCATGAGAACGGAGTGGACTCCAAATTACCTCACCTTAGTAAATGAGATGTCACATGTGAGAGGACGTCCAAAAGCCCCGGAGGGTGTAACATTGGATTTTGCGTCTCTTACTACTACGAAATGTGATGAGGTGGAAGCCTTCCATGTCCACACGGTAGGCAAAGATCTACGTCTCTCGAGCCATTGCAATGAAGATTAACTTTCCCTCTCTTCTTGTAACTCAACACACACCATTCGATCCATCAATCAATTCAAGGAGAGCGGTCTTACCTTAAAGAAAAAGTCGGTATAGAGGTAAAATATTTATCAATTGCATTTCGTAGTAACCATAAATAATGTCGGCACTTCTTTGCAAGAGATCCACGATGAATTCACTAGCGTTGCAAGAAGCAAGTCAAAGAATGTTGGTCGATTTTCGACTTCCTCCTCTGGAACCCACTACTCCAATGAAGTAAAAATAGTTTGTGTTGAAGAGGGAAAACTCGAGCGGATGCTAGGATCTCGCAAAAATCGGCCTTCTCCATTTCACAATGCTTTCGAGTGGAGAGTACTTGAGGCGAAAGTTGTGAGTCTCTTGAATACTCGGAAGGCATCAAACACGCGCTAGACTTGTTGTATCTCATCGATTCGATCATCTTTGGGGCATGACTTGATCATGTTCACCGGCCATCGCTTCCAACGTGATTTGCCTGTGTTGCGTTAGCGTCGATGAACACGTTCGTTTCTAATCACAAGATACACTAAGTTTCCTTTCTGCGATTCAATTTTCATCGAACACATGCGTCGTGTTGGGGCTGTCAAGATCTCTAGCAACATCAACATGCATTGTTTTGAAACCAGCCACGGGGCATCCTTTGTGCGTGCGACCCGAGGTGGATGGACTAACGAAGAAAGATTTTGTCTTTAATGGTTGTTGAAATGAAATGCAAACGATAGACAATCTATGTCCTTGCAAAGACACGAATCGCATGTCGGCAAATTCTCATTATCGAGGGTCCCTTCACTTGCTACGGAGATTGCTTTGTGTGCGAAAGTGCGTGCTTTGTGGTTGAAAAGTAGCGAAGGGCGATGTCTTACAAGAAGTCACGTTGAGACTCATCTCTGCTGATCAAAAAGGTGGTACAACATCCCTTAGACAAGCCGAGCATGGCCGTTTTGATCCGTGGTTGGGACGATGGCACAAGGGCGCGTACACCTGGATGATGTGTGTATAAGAGAGTACAATACATGGATGATCTCACTCCTCACAAGCGGTGCGTGCTCGTTCATGGAAGGTCGATTCACTTCCATGACGGGCGGCTCGTTTCTCCATCGTTCGCAGTTCCATGGTGGTTGCTCGTGGCAGAGAACAAACTCGCTGGTTGGAATGGTTCGTGTCTCTTTGACCTTCGTGGATCGTTTGGTTTGTGGTGGTGTTGGGTTAACTTCCATGGATGAAACATCGATTGCAATCGATGGTGGAAACGGTTTCCGAGCAGAATCACGTGGAAGACGACACCACCACGTCGACCATGGACGTGTCCAACCTACACGTGTCACGTGTGCGCTTGAAGCATGCGCAAGGGGGTCCGAACCAACCCATGTGGACCGTCATACGTGGGAACGTGTACGACATCGAAGGATGGGTGGAACGACATCCAGGTGGGGACGTCATACGTGTAGCTGCTGGACGAGACGCCACCTGGCTGTTTGAAAGCTACCATGGAAAACACGTGGAAAACATGCTCGAACAATTGTACGTGGGGAAACTAGTGGATGGTAACGATGGAATCGAAGAAGCCGGAAAAAGAACAGAAAAGAACGGACAGATGGACCACGTCGAACGTTTGTCTACTCCTACGGTGAGGAAGAGAAAAAATCAACAGCACAGAGGAATGGACGAACCGGCAGGAAGAGAAGAATTCGAAGGAATGAAAACATCAACACAACATGGAAACGAGAACGATCCACGGGTATCACAGGAACCAGAAGATGCGATCAGAAAAATGGAAGAAGACCTTGAACCCGTGGCCACCTACAAGACTGGCCCCTTCTATGACGAGCTGAAACGCAGAGTGTACAAGGAAATGAGGCAAAAGGGAGTGAACCTGCGTAGCTCCACCTCGATGTACGTCAAATCCGCACTCATCTTAACCTCTTGCGTGATCACCTGGTGGAATGCTTTCTTCTCCCCATACCAAGCACTCAGAATGGTGTGTGCAGCACTCCTGGGATTCTGCAGGGCTCAGGTAGGCGTGTCCATCCAACACGATGCCAATCATGGAGCGTACAGCAAAAAAAAGCTTGCCAGCACCATTGCAGGAGCATCGCTGGACTTTGTGGGGGCCTCTTCCTTCATGTGGAAGCAACAGCATGTTGTGGGGCACCATGCTTACACCAACGTGGATGGAATGGATCCAGATATACGAGTAGGGGAAAAGGATGTGAGAAGAGTTACTCAACATCAACCGTGGCACCCACACCATGCCTTTCAGCATCTTTATCTCGGTTGGCTGTATTCCCTTCTTGCCATCAAATCCTTTGCTATCGACGACTTTCAAGCCCTGCACACTGGCCGCATTGGGAACGTGCGCATCAACAAAATGACCCGCAGAGAGATGGGTATATTCTGGGCCGGGAAACTCTTCTACTTCTGTTGTGTGTACATGCTTCCATGCTTGTTGTCGACTGCAGGCTGGATGGAAGTCATTCTCTTGTGGAGCCTGAATGAGGCAGTAGCAGGCTGGACCCTGGCTTTCCTCTTCCAGGTTGCCCACGTGGTCGGTGAGGTGGATTTTATCAAAGCTGACGAGAAAACAGGCAAGGTGGATCGTGAATGGGCCATTGCACAACTTGAAACTACTGCTGACTTCAGCCATGGTTCCAGCTTTTGGCTGCATGTGTCCGGTGGCCTGAACCACCAGGTGGTGCATCACCTCTTCCCCGGTGTTTGCCACACTCACTATCCAAAAATAGCTCCAATTCTCAAGCAGCTGTGCTTGGAGAAGGGGATCAAATACCGGGTGTTTCCTTCGTTTTGGTCCGCACTGCAAGCACATTTTAGATACATGAAGCAGGTTGGGTCTGTCAAGGTGCCTTCTTTGGCCACCATCGGTTAAACGCAGTTCTGATTCTTTGCACGAATGATTCAAATGGATGCATTTACTTCTGAACTTTATTACAAACATGTCCTCCCTCCAATCCTCCTGGTGCCATATACTGGAGCTGGCACGAACCATTCCTCAGAATAAGTGCCTGTCATGGTCGCGCCAGAAAGTACCCCAGTTTCGCAAAGTGGTGCGCCCTTGTTCTGTAAACATATATTTTTATTGTTACTCACACTTGATTGCCCTGTACATGCGCTTCACAAAGAGGAGGGACGAGAAAAACCCAATTGCTCCCAACATTAGGAAAAACGCATAGGACACCAGGAACATGTAACCGAAGAAAAATGAGGTCTGAATCAACCCCGTCATGTCTGACTTGACATTGAAGAAGTAAAAACAGTAACCAAAGATAAAGACACCTGTAGATCCACCGCAAAGTACAGACCTCCACCACCACCTCCAATCTTCGACGGCAAGCTGGAAATAGGTGAGCGCAATGGTCACAAAGGATGTGACAACTAGCAAAAGGGCAAACACAATAAATATGATGCTGTAAATGGTGTAAACTTTGTGGCCCCAGATGCTGGCAAAGATGTAGTACAGCTCGATGTAAATAGCACTGAAGGGGAGGAAGCCAGCCATGGTCATCTGCGGAATCACACCACGATACCAGGGAAGCTGTGGAATCTTCCTTGCATACTTACTTGTGCGGCAAGGCGCATCAAGTTCAGTTGCCCTATTCTTCCCAGCGATTCCCCCAACCACTGTCAGTGGAAACGTTATCAGTGCCCAAATGACCAGTATAATCACAATTGTGCCAAATGGAAGGGCCGCAGTGGAGCGGTAAAATATTGCCACTGTATTCAGGTATGAAAACGCTACAAGAAGGGGCCCGCAAAATACACACACTGTAAGCAATACATTGTTGGCCCAATTTGTTCCTCCCATCTTCTTGTAGAGAGAGGCAGAGACATACCCAGCAACCCCTGCAGTTAGAGAGTAGAAAACAACACAAGCGGTAAGCAGTGCACCGCGATTGTAGGGATAGAATGTTCCCACCAGAGCTAATGCAAAAATGCATAGAGACATGACGAACACTTGACTCCCTGTACCTATTAAGGCGGCAAACAAGCTCCTATGTTGAGGCGCACGGAAGACATCGGCGTGGATCAGCTTCCATCCGGATTCATCTTCATCCGGCACCTCAGGATCCACACTTGTGTATCTTAAAAAGTCTCTCTTCAACGTCCTGTGTAGGATGGTGGATAGTAAACCAGTCAAGAGAAGCACAATAACACAGGAATTGATAATAGAGAACCAGTGGATGTCAAGGTGCTTGCGTAGGAACGAGTACTTGGTGTATTTTTCCATCCGTCTTTCGTGGGGTACATCCGTCTCTGTCCACTTTGCCGAGTACGAGAAGGTCACGAGCTGTCCACTCCCTTGGCTAATATCCACGGTTTTCAGCGGATCGGTGGAAACATTGATTTCGATCACGTTTTTCTGATTGTAGGCCAGCTCGAAGTGCAAGTGGCTGAAGAGGTACTTCTTGTACGTTGGGGTTTCTCCTTTTTGTTCTGGCACGACTTTTCCAAGGAATCCCCAGAGCGGCAGATCGTCGTAGAACATTTGGAAGTAGTAATCTTCGAGGACAGCTTCGCGGAACCTTTCTGCTTCTTCGGGTTCGAGTGTCTTGGTACATATTTCGGTGAAGTCGTGATCTTCTCGAAACTTGAGATCGTAGGGTGTGGTGGTCATTCGATCTCCTTCCAGCACTTCTCCCAAGTCTTCCCATTTGTTCACGACACCATCGATGGGTTTGCAGAAGGGCAGATCGTAATATTGATAGGTTTCGCTCGGATTGTGGAAGGGTCCGACTTTGTTGGCATAGATGGGTACGTCATCTCCTATGTGATATGTTTTGGCAGCACCATCCACCATCCAACCACACAGGACGAAGCTGCACCACGTCCATCGCCACATCCCATCCCATTGGATGCGATCCATCCTGTCGTACGCCTTCCTTGCGACCGTGGTGTGGGATCCCTCACCAATGGTTCTGCACACGACCACGACCACCCCCGCGGACCATGGATGGCATGGATCCACACACACACACACCCTCGCAGACACACCCGAATGGACAGTTGCACCTTCGATGGCAGACACACCCGGGATGGCAGTTGCACCTTGGCTGCCTTTCGCATGGCACGCAGACACACCCACACTCCCGGTGGGATGGTTCCGGTTCTTGGCGTCCGAGGAGAAAGGCATCCATGGATGGGTCCCTCTTGGGAGTTTCTTCTCCAGGGGAGAGATGGAAGAGAGGCGCTCGGGATCCATCCTGTGTCGCTGGGACACCATATCCATGGCAAGGCCATGGGATCCCCCCCAAGGTCGATTCAAGACCATGGAAAAGCAAAGGCACACGAGTGAAGAAAAAGAAGGACAGCCACAGGACAAAACGAAAGGATACGATACAATCACAGCCAGTGCATCCTTCCATGCGTGCAACCAAACATGGACCAGGTGGGAGCTCCACATCCACAACCAAAACGTCCAACCAGAGAAAGGACCCATCCCTCCCACCCAACATTCACCAACCGTCAAAACGCCCCAGCTGCGCTTGAGCTTCACTCAAATCCTTCTGCACCTTCTTGCGGCGATAAAAGATCGGACAGTCCCTACTGGTGCACAAAACATCCTGATGCAAACTACCTTGGCAACGTTGGCATTGAGACCACAGTCGAGCAAACTGCTCCTCCAGAGAATTGATCGTACCTAAACTTTTCTCGTACAGCTCTGCCTCCATCCCCTTGCAATTTTTGCACAGCTTTTTCTCCCCGTCCGGTAGAGGACCACGACAACCCAAGCAACTCAACCGTACTTTTGCAAACCGCATGATGCCACCCGTGGCCGCTGAGGGCACTGGGTTGTACACTGCTCTCGTGTGCTCTCCATACAACAAAGACTTTGGATTTTTCATGATGGGTTCGAAGATACGTAGCAAAGGCTGCGACAAGTGATGCTCCAAGTAGTGCTGTGCATCGATGGGAATGTTGTGCTCTAATGCGTAAATCGGATCTTCGCTCTTCTCGTACGCCCGTGCTGATTTGGTGGACTTGACAATCACGTACGGTACACGATCCCCCACCGTAGGGGCGGTAGCTGGATCTCGCTTTTTCATCTTCTTTGCAAGCTCTACGTGCGGGGCTCTTGTTCCGTAGGCTTCCACATCCTGAGACAAGGCTTTCGTGATGACTAGGTACGACAAGTCCAATCGGTTCATCAGCAAGTCGCTGATGGTCTGCTTGACGTACTCAACTGCGGCGTCGACATCCCTATCGATCAAAATTTTTTGGAGACACGTAGTGACCACATTCCTCACCAGCAAGCAATTGTCCCTTCGAACTGTCTCGATTCCCTTCGTGTCCATCTTGTCGAACTTTTCTGGTTTGCTCCAGTACAGTCCAGCGTATCTTTTCTTGTTTATCAGCAAGTATGGAAAATACACCTTTTCAAACTCCAGCTTTATGGGCGGTGGAAAAGTCCCGCTTATTAGTTCCGCAGCGTGTTGCCCTAATTCCATTGCCTCCTCAACTGTATCCACTCCAAAGTTTACCATGACACTGTCCGTGTCACCGTAGACAACATCAGCATCATATTTGTACCCGTTGGAAGTGTTGTAGGTCTGGGTGACCAAATTCTTGGTATGCATGATCATCTCACGACCAAAGGCAGTTACACCAGCAGAAATCTCCAAGCAGGGAAGCTTACCAACAGTGGCCCCCGTGAATCCATACACAGAATTTGCGGATATCTTAAGAGCGAGCTGACGACCATCCAACACCGCTCTGTCAAATGGATCTGTGGCCTTTTTCAGGTCGGCTTTTGCACGTTTGCGTGCAGAGAGTAGTTGCTGCAGAATCTCTGGGAGGATCCCCTTTTCCAATTCCGGACGAACGAATACATCGCCACAAGGAGTCTTCACAACATCTTTAGGATTCATCTGTGGCACCATAGACGGATGCACAAGTGTGCAGTAGCAAAGATTGTGGGCCATCATAATGGAGGGGTACAGAGATGCAAAGTCTAATGTTGCAATTGGCTTCTGGTAAAAGCCTTGCTTTGCATCGAGCACTGTGGCACCTTCGTAAGCAACACCATCTGCTGGCGAACCTTGAACAGGCAAGTTCGGTATAACCAGATTTCTCTCTCTTGCCTTGCGCAGTAGCTGAGAAAACACTTTGATACTTTGTCCACGTGAAAGCAAAAATGCCAATGGAACGCCAGTCACGCGGGCCATCTCGATGTAGTTGTACATGTACATCAGCTTGTCCAGTAAGCGCTGGGGTAGATATGCATCTTTCAAACAGTAGACAGCAAGGCGTCTCCTGGTTTCATCGTTCCCATTCTGCAAGTCTGTTATGATAGAATGGTGCACATCTTCCTTTTGTTCCCCTAGAAAATGAGCGGAGACAGCATTCAGAGAATAGCTGCTCAGTTTGTGATCCCTTTGAATGGCCTGCAAGAGATCAAATTGCACACGGCCCTCGATAGTTATTTCCTTGCTCTCCCTGGTCCCGTATGCTTTGGATGAAAACACGGTGTTTTTCATCTTCACTCTTGAATTTCTGACACGACCCCAGTACCCAAAGTCAGCAATTCCAAGTGCATCAGCCCGATCCAAAAGGTATGGTAAATCAAAGTTCACGATGTTGTACCCGATGATAAGGTCTGGATCCGACTCCAAGACAAGATCTCTCCAAGCTCTTAAGAGATCCTTCTCATCATCAAAGGACATAACATCGGCACCAACGATGGGGGCACAACTCTTCAGCGTCATCACGTTACGGATAATTGGCTTACTATCCCCCTGTACAGTTACCATGGAAGCAATTTGGATCACAGGATCAAATTTGGCTTCAGGAAAGTGACCTTTCCTGCCAGCACACTCAATGTCCACGCTGAGTATGCGAAGCTTGGCTAACTTTCCGAATTCCCCTTCAGCAGGGTAACTCACCAGGTCCTCGTAATGAATATCAAACTCCAGCTGGCAGCGAGTCGTCTGCACTCTGGTTGGCATGTAGCTTTTTGGTGGAAGTTCCAGCCAATTCCCACCCACAACATTGCAGTCAATCATGAAACGTAGCACAAAGAGGACATTGCTTTCATATGTAGTGAAGGCTTTTGTTCCTTGGTTGGGAATCGGTATCCCTCTTTCAAATAAGCCTCTACAGGCAGTCACCATGGTAGGCAGTGCCATGGTGATCTTCAGGAACGGTCTTCCTTTCACCGGGGAATAGTTTACCAGGCTTTTACGGTGAACGATTTCCACGTTGATTACGTAAATTCCTGGTTTGCTCTTATCCCCCCTCTGTGTTTCCTCCATGCGTGCATTGAGTGTGTTTTGGAGTGTGCTGCAGTCGTCTGGACCAAACCCCTCTGGAGCTGCCACAAAGAAGTAGGGCTTAAATCCATGCACGTGCACACAGATGCTGTTGCCTTCTTCGGTGACTCCGAACACTCTCACCACCGCAGTCTGTCCTGTTTCGACAGTAGTATTGGTCCCATTGTTCCGTGAGGAGAGTGTGGGATGCGGGTGGGCAATTACGTAATCGATGTCAAGCTGTTGGAATCGCACTGGGTTGGAGTCGCGATTGATGGGTCCTGGTGCAGGCCTTTCCCATTCCCCTTTGGTTCGCACGGTGAATTCCACGGCTTCTTCTGTGCCATCTAGGAGTGCGTCCAGGCGTGCTGCTTCAGCTTCTTCATCATCTTCTGCCAGCATTCCATCGTTTGCCAAGGTATCTTGTTCCATGAGGTCCACTTCTTCTTCGAAGGTGGATGGTTCCGTTTTTCCTTGTTCCGTCGCCAATCGTTTCGAAGTTGGTGCGTCTCGTCCATCGTGGACGGGTTGACGTTTCACGGGTGGGTTCTGTTCCATGCTGCCAGGTGTGTTTCCTCTCTTGTTCACCTTGCGATGTCTATACTCGATGTGTGAATCGAGAAAGGATCGGTTCCAATTCCCAAAGGTTTCGTTCGCTCGACTGTTCTGTTCCTCTGCCTGTTCGATCTCGCACCGCGCGTCCTTTCCTTCCCTTACCAGTGTGTCCGAATGGATTCACGTAGGACAGGTTGCACGTGGTGACGGTGTGCCACACACTTTGTTTGGTCCACCGATCGTCTCGTGCAGTGGTGGGTGCACGCTTGTGTGGAACACAAGGCTGGTCCCTTTCTCCCTCCATCCTACGAATTCGAAGCACCGAAAGAAAGGATCGATCGTATCGAAACCTCCCCTTTCCATCCCATCCACATCCCCAATCCAACAAACGATAGAAAGGAAACCTGGAACATGACTACAGAGGAGGTGGATTTCCCGCGTTTTTGAAGGAGGGCGAAGGAGGCCAACCACGCCACGGGTCCAACCACGACACATCCGAGGCTTTCCACGATCAAAACAAAGTCCGATGCACGAAGCACAGCAGGTCCTACTCGTGAATACGAACGCGCCTTCCGATCTTGTGGCCGTTCAAAGCAACAACGTCGTGGCAGATCTCCTTGTGCACACGAGGAGGATACGAACCCTTGAAGCATTTAGCGTGTTTCACAACTCGAGCAATCATACGAAACTTGCGATTGGGGAGCATAGGCTATGTCTTGGCTACGCATCTCTCATGAAACTCTCGCCTAGATTCCGGTTCATTTTCTATTTGCACATCTTGTTCCTTGCGTTACGCTACATGGTCGGGAAGCTATCATTCAAATGGGCCTGCCCAATCATTATGGTCAA
>LFIK01001636.1_pt1 | contig 17934 bp, 17 predicted proteins | sample 643401 | NCBI WGS metagenome assembly LFIK01 (sample SAMN03777447, study PRJNA286221) | soda lake metagenome | biome: soda lake; feature: Kulunda steppe; material: water; isolation source: sample T5-Br brine of Lake Tanatar-5 | place: Russia: Kulunda steppe | collected 2010-07
CTTCGCAAAGATCAAGGAATTCAGAGCCATAGCAACCCGATACGAAAAGACAGCGTCTAGCTATGCTGCCAACTGGCATCTCGCAGCTACCATCATCGCTTCACGATGAATGTCCACAGGCCCTAGGCACCCGCCTTAGACTTGGCAGCCAGCACGGCGCGCGTAGTGCGTGGTGTAATGCCTTCCGGATCGACGCGGCATTCGATCAGCGCCGGGCCGCTGCACGCAAGCGCCCGGTCCAGGACCGCGTCGATGTTACCTGTCTTGTCGAGCACATCTGCATGAAAGCCAAAGGACCGGGCCATCGCCGCGAAATCGGGATTCGTCAGTTCGGTGCCGTAGTATCGATCAGGATATTCGCGCGCCTGGTGCATCTGGATGGTGCCAAGAATGCCATTGTTTACCACGATCACCAGCGGGTCGAGGCCGAAATGCTGGATTGTGGCCATCTCTTGCCCATTCATCAGGAAACAGCCATCGCCCGCAAATGCCACAACACGTCGGTCGGGGTGCGCCAGTTTTGCCGCCACAGCGCTAGGAAGGCCATAACCCATCGCACCGGAGGTGGGCGCAAGTTGGCTACGATAGTCGCGAAATTTCCAAAATTTGTGGACCCATGACGAATAGTTGCCCGCACCATTCGTCAAGATCGCGTCGCGCGGAAGCCGCGCGGCCAGAGCCGCCATCAGAACCCCCATATCCATCGCGCCGGGCTGCGGTGGTGGCGTCAGCATCGCCTCGTAATCCGCGCGCGCCTCGGCGATCCACCCCTTGCGATCGGGCGAAACGGGTGTGGGGTCCCAATCCGCAAGCTTGCGCGCCGCAAGCGCGCTGTCTGCAACGATTGGAAGATCAGCAAAGTAGACCCGGCCAATCTCGCCACCATCGGGATAGACATGCGCAAGATAAGCGGCGGCGCGGGGCGGTTCGGGCACGGTGTAGCCTTGGGTCGTCATGTCGCCGAGGCGCGCGCCCACGACTAGCAGCAGATCTGCCTCGCGCACCCGCTGCGCGACATTGGGGTTGGCTGAAATGCCCAGATCGCCGACGTAATTCGGGTGGGTATTGTCGAAATAATCCTGGCAGCGCAACGATGTGACAACCGGCACGCCCTGCCGCTCGCTGAACTGGGCGAAATCTCGGGCGGCCTCTGCGCTCCACCCTGGGCCGCCCAGAATGGCCAGCGGGCGTTCAGCGCGTGACAGCCGGTCGCGCAAACTGTCCATCGCGGCCGGATCGGGCGCAGGCCGTGCGATGCGGGCAGCGGGCAGATCCTGCACCTGTGCGAATTCGCTCAACACGTCTTCGGGCAGGGCCAGCACGACCGGCCCGGGCCGCCCCGATTGCGCAAGATGGAAGGCATGACTGATATGTTCGGGCAGGCGCGCGGCGCTGTCGACCTCGCAAATCCATTTTGCCATAGGCGCAAACATATGTTTGTATTCGACCTCCTGAAACGCTTCACGCTCTCGGTGATGGCGCGCGACCTGCCCTATCAGCAGCACCATCGGGGTCGAATCCTGCCAGGCTGTATGCACCCCGATGCTGGCATTGCAGGCACCGGGGCCGCGGGTGACAAGGCAAATGCCGGGTCGCCCTGTCAGCTTGGCGTGGGCATCAGCCATGAAGGCCGCTCCGCCTTCATGCCGGCAGGTGACAAAGCGCAGATGGTCGGCGCGGGCCTGAATCGCGTCGAGCACAGCCAGAAAGCTCTCTCCTGGCACGCCGAACACCAGATCGGCCCCCTGGGTAATCAGTGCATCCGCAAGAATTTCGCCACCTGTTCGTGCCGGGATTATCAAATCACCCATCAGTTCACCTCCGCTTCGAAGAATTTTTTGTAGGACGCGGGTCTCCCGCATCGATCCGTATCGTCGCCCCAAGGGCGATAACTGTCTTGACCTTGCATGCCATCGGCCAGGACCATCACGCGCACGAACGCTGCGCCCTCAGCTCCGGCACGGCCGATAACGGGCTCATCGGGGCCGCGTTCCAACCAGCAATCGCCGAGCGATAGAGACAGGTGCCTGTCGCCGACCTCGGCGTCGATATGCCCTGCAACAATAACACGTAGCCCACAACCGGCATGGGTGTGGCGCGCGGTTTCCGCCCCGGGATGCAAGGCCACCTCTTCCATCCTTAGGATCGCGGTACCATCGGGTTCATCGCGATAGCGCGCGACATCGTGCGACAGAACCAGGGCGGTCCCGGCGGGAACCGCGCCAACCTTACCTGTCGTCCATTCCCATATCCAGATTTGCGTGTCCGGACCGATCGGGTCACAGGTCAAAGCGGCGCGACCGAGGGCGCCCCCGTCGCCCTCTTGCAGGACCTTGTCTACTGGCGAAATCCGTGCCGCACCGAGTTGCACATAGACCGCGCGCCACGGCCCAGCGGGCAGGATTGCGGGCGTGCGCCCACCTGAAAGAAGCCGAAAAGAACCTACTGGCATGGGCGTTGCCTCCCTTGATGCAGCGATTCTTCATCTGCCGTGCGTAAATACAGTCGAATGCCAACCCAATTCCATCGCAAACCTTGCCCCGTACGCCCTGTTGGATTAGGACAGAAGTCATATGGTCCCATGGCGACACGCAGATGCTTGAAACGAGTTCGAACAACAGCTTGCCGGTGAATATCCGCGAAAAGGCGGCTGCTGACTTGCAGGCCATTTATGATGCAATAACTACATCGATTGCCACGGGCGAACTTGCGATCGGGGCGAAATTGCCGACGGAGCGGCGCCTCTCGATAACCTATGGTGCTGCTCGAAACACTGTGCGCAAGGCCATGAACGTGCTTGTCGATGAAGGGGTGATCGTGCGGCAGGTCGGGCGCGGCAGTTTCGTCGCCAATACCTCCGTGAACCGGCAAGCCCCCAAGGAAAACATAGCCTCTCTGACCGAAATTCTCGAGGCACGCCTGCTGTTTGAACCTGCAATCGCCTATCTGGTTATTGAACGCGCGGACGAATCCGACTTTGCCAAAATGTATCGTTGCCTTGATGGAATCCGCAATGCGGGCGACTGGCAGCAATACAAGGAATGGAAATACGCGCTTCACCTGGCGATCATGCAGGCTACGCGAAACAGGTTTCTGGTGCAGATTTTCACGGCGGTGATCGAAGCGCGCCGGCAGGATGGGTGGGGTCATAGGGGCCGCGTCGCTCCGGTGCCTGCTCCAGTTCGCGAGGCAAGCCTGCAGGCGAATACCGAAATTGTCGAGGCCCTGAACAGCCGCGATGCGGATCGCGCGCGCGCGGTCATGCACGATTACCTCAGCCGGACGCTGGCCTCGGTTCAGGGCTTCTGACGGGGCGGAAGAGTTTGGCATCAGCGCTCCATCCGCTTTTGGATGCCACGCCCGATCAACGTGACCGCAAGCGCCGAAATCAAGATGAACAGTCCAGGAAAGGCCGAAATCCACGGAGCGAATAGGATGTAATCCTTTCCTTGTTCAAGGATAGCGCCCCAATCAGGCGTCGGTGGCTGCACACCCAGCCCCAGAAAGCCCAATGCGGCTTGGATCTGCAAAACGAGCGGAAACAGGATCATGTATTGAAGGAGGATCAACGGCATCACGTTGCGTAGGATGTGATTAAACAGGATCGCGCGTTCCGCAAGTCCGACTGAGCGCGCCGCCTCGACATAGGTGCGCCCGGTTTCGGAAATCGCCCCAGACCGTGCAATTCGAAAGAATACTGGGATGTAGACGACGGACAGCGCGATCACCAAATTGGTGATGCTGGGCCCCAGAACCCCGCTGATGACCACACCCAGAACGATGGGCGGAAATGACAAAACGACATCAATCATGCGCCCTGCCGCCATATCCACCCAGCGCCCGGCAAACCCAGAAATCAGCCCCAGCACACCCCCTACCAGCGCCGAAATCAGCATTGATCCTGCAACAATAGACAGTGTGATACGGGTGCCGTAGATCGTGCGGGCAAAGATATCGCGGCCGACATCATCCGTGCCGAACCAGTGTTGCGCACTGGGCGGGCGCAGTGATGCGGACGTGTCAATGGAAGTTGGTGACTGCGCGGTGAAAAATTGTGGAAACAGTGCCACAAGTATGATCAGGATCATCAAGCCAAGGCCCAGTGCAAACGAAGGCTCGCGGCGTATGAAACGCAGGGTTTCGTGGATCAGGGTTTTGGGTTTACGTGCCATGTCTCAGCCCCCCACGCGCACACGCGGATCGATGATGTGGTACATCAGATCGACGATCAGGTTGACGACAAGCGCTGTCAGCACCACCAACAGCAGCGCGCCTTGCACCACCGGATAATCACGCGTCTCGATCGCGTTGATCAGCAATCGGCCGAGGCCGGGAAGCGCGAACAGGGTCTCGATTACCACTGTTCCGCCCAGAATCTGAATCAGGATCAGGCCCATGAACGTGACAAGCGGAATCATGATGTTGCGCAGGATATGCTTGAAGAATACCACGCGCATCGGAAGGCCCTTGGCGACAGCGGTGCGGACATAATCCTGCGAAAACGCGCTGACGACGGATTGGCGCGTGAACTGGCTGTAGGCCGCAGCCTGCAGGATACCCAACGACACCAAGGGAAGAAAAAGAATTTCAAGGTTCTGGCCTAAGTCGCGCCCCGGCGCACGAAAGATAAGCGGAGGCGACCAGCCGGTGTATTTTGATACGAAGACCAGCAACATCAGGCCAAGCCAGAAGACCGGCGCCGACAGGCCGATCACGTTGAACGTCTGAATTGCGCTGTCGATACGCCGCCCTTCGTAAAGCCCGGCCACAAGGCCAAGGGGCACGCCGATAACCGTGGCGAAGACGAGCGTCATAAGGCCAAGCTGCAAGGTCACCATGAAGGCATTGAGCACTAGTTGCAGAACGGGCCGCCCCCGCACCCAGCTTGTGCCAAGATCGCCCTGCACTGCGCCCCAGAGCCAGCCGAGGTATTGTTGCCAAAGCGGCTGGTCGAGCCCGAAGAAGCGGCGCAGCGAGTCCTCCGCCGCCGATCCGCGCCCGCTGCTTTGGCCCAGCATCTGCGCCACCACGTCACCGGGAACGGCACGCACCAGCAAGAACACGGCCATGCTGGAAAGGATCGCTGTCACAATCGACGCCGCCAGCCGCTTTGCAAGATATGATCCCATTGCCGTCCTTGTCCAGTTCCTGATTTGGCCCACCCGCTGTCACGGATCGACCTTGTGTTTTGTCGAGCGGTGCCACTGGCGCCCGCCCGTCGCCGTTGTTATTCGACCTGCGTCTTCGCAAGCCCAAAGTGCCAGCCTGTCGGATGCTGGAAGAAGTTTTTCACTCGGTTGCTCGTCACAGTCACATGGCCTGTGCTGAACAGCATGACGGTGGGCACGCTGCGCGCCAGTTCCTTTTGGAAGTCGGTATAAATTTCCAACCGCTTGGCCGGATTGCTTTCCTGCTGACCCTGAAGCAGTAGATCGGATGCCACGTCATTGTTCCAGTTACGGAAATCTGCACCTTCGGGCTGCTTGTGGAAGTGGCGGAAGAACAACAGGTTCGGATCGGGCTGGGTCGCCCAATCGTTGAAGGTAAACCCCATGTTCCGGCTGCGGAAGTTGTCGATCCAGACCCCAAGGTCGACACGCCGGATGTCGACATTGATGCTGATCTCCGCCAGTTGCTCGCGTAGTGTGATCGCCGCCGGGTCCATCCAGTCGTAGCCGATGATGGTAGTCAGCGGCAGATCAAAGCCTTCGGAATACCCGGCTTCGGCCAAAAGGGCCCTAGCAGCCTCGATATCGGGACCCTGAAATTCGAGATCTTCCCTTTCGACTCCCCAGCTGTCCTGCATGCCTGCGACAATGGTTGTCAGCGTCATGCCATAGTCTCCAATTGCAGCCTGACGGATCTCTTCCTTGTCGATGGCAAGCGAAATCGCCTGACGTACGCGTTCGTCCTGCAGTGGACCGAAATTCGCGTCTAGGTCGAGCGCCTTTTGTTCAAGCGCAGGCCAAGTTTGGACTGTGATGTTGTCAAGACCAGCCAGTTGTTCGGCATCCTGCGGCCGACTAAGCTGCGCGACATCGATGCGGTTGTTCTGTAAGGCCACCAGCAAAGCTGCGTTGTTCGGCAGATAGAGATAGGTCAGCTCGTCCAAATAGGGTAGTCCGGGCTGCCAGTAATCGGCGAAACGCTCCAGCTCCAGATAGCTGTTGGGTTGGTATTCGCGAATCATGAAAGGGCCAGTCCCGACACTGGTATCGTTCAGGGCGGCGCGTGCGCCGTCATCGTCAAACGTGCCGCTCGGCACAACCGCGCCGTACTTATTGCCAAGTGCCATCGGTAACGAGGCATTAGGTGAGCTAAGCACCATTTCGACAGTCAGCGGATCAACCACCCGGATTTCCGAGATCATGTTGAAGTCGCCAGCGCCAGGCGAGCCATTTTCGGGGTCGCGGATGTAGTCGTAGGAATATTTCACGTCTTCCGCGGTCATCGTGCCGCCGCCGTGGAACGAAACACCTGCGCGCAGGTGGAAGGTATAAAGCAGCCCGTCATCCGATACGGAATAGTCATGTGCGAGCAGCGGGATCGGGCCCTCATCGCCTTCATAGAACAGACCCTGATAGATCAGCGTTGTGACTCGGATGCGGGCATCCGCACCCTGGTGGAACGGGTCAAGGCCCGGTGGCTCCACCAACGAGCCAAAGGTCAACGAGCCGCCGCGCATATCCTCTTCCGGGTCGGGGCCGTAGAGCAGGGCTGTCTGGTCTGCGAACGCGGGCAGGGCGACGGCGGACAAAAGCACCCCCGCCGCGGCACGCCGCAGGCTTGAAAGGAAAGTCACATGCTGCATCATTTCTCCCATTCTTCCCAGAACTGTTGTTGTTGCCATCCACGCTTTGCAGGGTCTGGGTGCCTGCAGCCCCCGGGGCGCGCGGATGCGCCGGAACGGGGTGCGGATGGGTAGCGCCGTTTCGTCAGGACGATGGGGCGGATGCCTCAGTGCCTGCGAGAAAGGTTTCGACAAAGGCGACGGTCCGTGCGACCGCGGCTGCCACAATTTCCTCGCCAGCCGCGGGGGTGGCGAACGTTGCATCGCCGAAGACACCGTTGCGCGTCTGTTCGTGAAAGGGCACGGGGACGGTGTGAAAGAAGGGCTGGTTGTTGAAGGCATGCGCCAGCGTGACGGGCAACATTTCACCTGCTTCTAGCGCTTCCTGGCGCACAAGTTCGGGCGCAAGGGCCATCAGAACGCTTGTCTCGATCTCGCAGGCATGGCCGTAGCGCTCGGTGCGGGCGTGTTTTTTGACCACGTCTCCGGACTGCTGGAACCAGAACGCAACCGCAGCATGCATGTCGAGGTCATAGCGGATTTTCGTGACAGCAACATTCAGGATAGCCGTGTTGCCATTGTGCCCGTTCACGAACAAGACATGACTGATCCCTTGTTGTTTCAGAGACCGGGCAATATCCATGCACACGGCAGTAAGAGTTTCCGGCGAAAACGACAGCGTCCCGGGAAACCCCATATGGTGATACGACAGGCCCAGCGGCACGGGCGGCAGGACAACTGCCTTTGGGTGAATGGCCTGCGCGATGCGCTGACAAAACCGGTGCGCGATCACGTAATCCGTACCCAGCCCAAGGTTCGGGCCATGCTGTTCGGTTGCCCCGATCGGCACCAAGGCAAGCCGGATTGATGAAGACGCCTTCGCGAATTCGCGCGACGTCATGTCTGACATTTCAAACCAGTCGGCCATAGCCGTTTCTCCTTAATCGCTGATGGCGACGATCATTTCTATTTCGACGGGCGCATTGCGCGGCAGCTCTGCAACCCCAACGGCAGAGCGCGCATGTTGGCCTGCATCCCCAAACGCATCGACCAGCAGAAAGGATGCCGCATCCAGCACTTTTGGCTGATCGTTGAAGCCGGGCGCCGAGGCGACAAAGCCCGTTATCTTTAGAATGCGCGCGATCCGGTCACTTCTGCCCAAGGCCTCGGTCAGGCAGGCAAGGCCTTGCAGAATACAGATGCGTGCGGCGTCCTGTGCCTGTTCTAGGGTCACATCCGCGCCCACTTTTCCGGTCAGGCGCACTGTACCATCGACCTTTGGCAGCTGGCCGCTGACATAGGCAATCCCACCGTGGAGGGTAACGGCGACATATTGAAAAGCGGGTTCCGCCGCGGGCGGCAGGGCAAGGCCCATTTCATGCAGCCGATTTTCCAGCATTATGACTCCTTCAGGGTTTTCAGGTAATCCGCGACCGATGTCTCAAGCGTGAAGGCGGGTTGAAAGCCCGTGTCGCGCGCGATCCGCTCTGCGGTGATCAACGGATAAGTCACGGGGGCGGGGATCTCCTCAAACAGCGGCGCAAATCCGGGGGCAAGGCCGGCGACACAATCTGCGATTTGAGGGAATGTCGTGGTAAAGCCGTTAATATTGTAGCGTCCGGCAAGCGGGCCTGAATGCGCGGCCAGTACCGCAAAGGCACGTCCCGCATCGGGCGCGTAAATCAAATCGATCAAGGCCTTTGGCCCGCGCAGGGTGTGGGGCGCGCGCGTTGCCGCCGCCTCGAACAGTGCAACAAGCGCTGCGGCCGCCCCGCGATACCACAACCCCGGACCGAAGATCAGCGGAAGACGCACAGATACTGCGTCGAGCCCGGTGCGGTCGCGGTAGAAATCGGACAGCAATTCGGCCATGGCCTTTGTCAGGCCATAGGTCAGCTGCGGGCGAAAGGGCGCGTCTTCGTCAATGGGTTGGTTTGGATAAAGCGCGCCCGGCCCATAAAGCGTGGTGGATGATGCCCACAGCACCCGGCCCACGCCCGCGCCCAAGGCGGCTTCAAAAGTGTGCCGCAATCCTTCGACGTTGATGTTAAAAGCGCGCGCCGCGTCCTGCTCACCAGCCTTCGCAAGGCCGCCGTCGCCGCTGGAAAACGCCGCAAAGCTGATCACGACGCCCGCGCCGCTGTCCTTGATCGCCTTCGTCAGCGCTGACAGATCTGCAACGCTACCGGTGACGGTTTCAACCTGATCCGTAACATCGGTTAGCCCATCATGCGCCATCGGCGGGCCAAATGCGGTGACTGCCCAGCCATCCTGTAACAGAGCACGCGTGGCATGGCTGCCCACAAACCCCTGCGCACCAATTACGAACACCCTCTTTTGATCCGTCACACCGTCTCCTCCAATGCCAAGTCATCGCGGATGCAGGCTTTCCACTGGCCCGGCCCAACCTGCCGCAGCGGTGGAATATTCACCGCACATTGCGGCAGCGCGAAACGACACCGCGTACGGAACACGCAACCCGAGGGCGGGTTCGAGGGGCTTGGGATTTCGCCTTGCAGGATGATGCGCGCAGGCTTCGGGCGGCGGCTCGGGATCGCTGAAATCAGGGCGCTTGTATAGGGGTGGCTTGGGCGTGCAAAAACACGCGACGTGTCGCCCGCTTCCATTACTTGGCCCAGATACATGACCAGAACACGCTCTGCCACCACCTTGACCACCGAAAGATCGTGGCTGATGAACAGGATGGCCAGTGAGAGTTCCCGCCGCAGGCTTTGTAACAGTTCGATCACTTCAGCCTGGATCGATACATCAAGCGCCGAGACAGGCTCATCCGCGACGATGAAGCGTGGCCCCACCGAAAGGGCGCGTGCAATCGCGATGCGCTGTCGCTGGCCTCCCGAAAATGCGCGTGGATAGCGGGTCGCATGGTCGGGCGCCATGCCGACACGTTCCAGCATCGTGCCGATCAGTTCCTCCCTTTCGGCCGGCGGGCAGACATCGTGCAACCGTAACGCCTCGCGCATCGAGGCGCCGACGGTCATGCGTGGGTTCAGGCTGGCAAAGGGGTCCTGAAAGATCATCTGCATGTTGCGCCGAAACGCACGCAGTTTCGCGGGCGACAGTGCCGAGATGTCGGTACCGTCAAATTCGATCTTTCCCGCAGTCGGATCCAGCAGGCGCAACAGCACGCGCCCGAGTGTGGATTTCCCAGAACCGGATTCCCCGACAACGCCAAGGCATTCTCCACGCGCCAGATTAAGGTCTATCCCGTCTACAGCCCGGACATGCCCTACCACACGTGACATCAACCCACGATGAATCGGAAAATGCATCTTGACGCCGCTCGCGCGCAAAAGCGGCGCATCGTGCGAGATTTCGGCTGCGACACTCATGCCACGTCCTGCCAGCGCAGGCAGCGGCTGGTATGGCCGTTCCCAGTATCCTGCAAAGCGACCGCCGCCGCCCGGCAGGCATCTACAACCAGCGCGCAGCGCGGGTGAAACTTGCATCCTTCGGGCGGATTCAGCGGATTTGCGATCTTGCCGGGAATAGGCCGCACCGCAGCTGTTCCGCCTTCAAGATCACCCTCAGGGATGCAGTCGAGCAACGCTTTGGTATAGGGGTGGCGCGGGGTGTGGAGCACCTGCGCGACCGGCCCTTCCTCGAGGACCTGCCCGCAATACATCACAGCAACCCGATCGGCGAATTCGGCAACAAGATTCAAGTCGTGCGTGACAAAAATCATCGCCATGCGGGTTTTCTGCTGCAATTCACGCAGCAATTCAACAATCTGGGCTTGAATCGTGACATCCAGCGCTGTTGTCGGCTCATCCGCGATCAGAAGGCGCGGATTGCAGGCCAGCGCCATAGCGATCATCACGCGCTGCCGCATCCCCCCTGACAATTGATGCGGGTATTCATCAACGCGCACGTCCGGATCAGCAATGCCCACCATCCCCAGCAATTCGATGGTGCGGGCTCGGGCCGCCGCCCGGCCAAGCTGCTGGTGAATGCGTAGCCCCTCTGCAATCTGTTCTCCGACCGAAAAGACAGGGTTGAGGGACGACATTGGATCCTGAAAAATCATCGCAATCTCGCCGCCGCGCAGCTTGCGCATTTCCGCTTCGGGCAATGTCAGCAGATCAACGATTGTGCCGTCCTTTCGCGCGAACCAGATATTCCCGCCGGCTATCCGCGCCGGAGTTCGCATCAGTAGACGCATGGTCGTCAAGCCGGTCACGGATTTTCCGGAACCGGATTCTCCGACGACCGCCAGCGTCTCGCCCCGACCAACCCGCAGGGTGACGCCGTTTACCGCACGCACAACGGTATCTTCGTCGATATCAAAATGCGTCATCAAGTTGTCGATGCGCAGAATGGGCCCATCATCGCCAGTGGCCGCTAGTGCGGGTGAAATCGGGGCGTCAGTCATATCGTGAACTCGGCCAGCGCGTCTTCATCAAGCTCGATCCCAAGGCCCGGCCCCGTGGGCAGAGGAATTCGTCCGTCGACCGGGGTAAGCGGGGCTTTTAGGATCTTGTCGCGCAATGGGTTCTCGCCCAGATCGTATTCGACTAGGGTTGGAAACGGCACATTGTCACTGTGCGGATAATTGCCCAGCGATGCTACAAAGTGACAGGCCGCAGCCAACCCCACCGCCGACCCCCAGACATGCGGCGAAAGGCGCAAATGCTCCAGCCGCGCCAAATCCGCAATGCGGCGCGCCTGACCAAGCCCGCCACACAGTGACAGATCTGGCTGCAGGATATCGGCCCCGCGAGCATCCGTCAGGCGCTTGAAATCATGTGCGGTGTAGAGAGCCTCGCCCGTCGCGATTGGCATAGACGCGCGCTGGCGCAACTCAGCATAGCCCCGGAAATCCAACGGCGCGAGCGGCTCTTCAAACCATGCGATGCGAAACCCCTCGATCCGGCGCATCGACGAAAGCGCCAGATCAACAGTATAATTGCCGTTGGTGTCGACCATCAGCTCAACATCGTCACCCAGCGCTGCACGGGCAGTTGCCACGCGGAACTCATCGGATGCCGGCGACCGGCCAATCTTGATCTTGACAGCCTTGTGGCCCTGTTTCGCGACATCGGCCATCTGCGCCGGAAACCCGGCATCGCCCCGCAGGGTGATATACCCGGTTGAGGCGTAGATAGGCACGCTATCCATCACCGCGCCGCCGATCAGCGCGTGCAGGGGCACGCCCAGCACGCGCGCAGCGGCATCCCGCGCCGCGACGTCAATGCCGGAAATCACCGCCATAAGCTGGTTCTGAATGCCGAAATGATAGTGCCGCGCCATAATCAGATCGACGGCATGTTCATGCGTGAACACGTCCATCCCGACGAAAAGGCCGCGAACCATATCCAGATAGGCCTGGCTGATCGCGGCAGGCCCCCACGCCTCGCCATAGCCACGCGTACCGTCATCCAGTTCCAGCACAATGATGCCCGTCTGCCGCGACGAGGTCAGCCCCTTAGCCATCCCGTAAGCCAGTGACGGGTCAAACGAATGGCGCAGCGACAACAGCCGGATATCCACAATTTTGCGCCCCTTGATCATCTGCCCCTCATCTGCTTTTTTGGATCCAATAGGGAACCAATATCATGTATTACCTGACCCAATTATTCCGATAGTTTTTGAAGGTGTCAAGACTTATGACAAGGCGCAGGTCACGCGCCCCTGCGCGACAAGAAAAGCTTGATTGCTGCGTCATCATAGCCAAGCTCATTCAGTATCTCTGCGTTGTGTGCGCCGATAGCGGGAGGCGGTGATGTGAGCGCCGCACCGCCATGCGCAAGCTTGAAGGCGGTCAGCGGCACACGCATCTTGCCGGTTTGCGGGGTGTCGAGAGCGCCCAGAACCGCGCGGTGCGCCATTTGCGGATCGGCCATCGCCTCGGACAACGGACGCACGCGGGCAGCCGGAACGTGACTATCCTGCAGGTAGGTTTCCCAATCAGCGGCGCTTCGTTCAATGAGTAAGGTAGCCAGCAATGCGGCTTCGTCGTCAAATGCTGCGATGCGGCTTTGATAATCGGGCTTGATAACATCGGGCCGCCCCAGCGCGACCCAAAGCCGCCGATACTGCTTCATGTTGCTGGCCCCCAGCATCAGCAAGCCGTCGCTTGTGTTATAGGAGTTGCAAGTCGCATGAACAGTGACATTACCCTTGGGCGCCGGATGATGCCCGCTTCGTGTCAGGGCGCTGATCTCTAGGCTCATCAGAATCATTGAAACATCCAGCATCGCCATGTCAATCCGCTGTCCGCGCCCCGTCTTTTCTCGCTGGAACAAGGCTGCAGAGATTGCGAATGCGCCCGTTGTGCCGGTCGCGTAATCGATTGCAGGCGCCCCGAACTTGATAGGGTTGACCTCAGGCGTTCCTGTCATTGCCATGATCCCCGAGGCCGCCTGAATAACATAGTCAAAGGCCGTCTGGTTTCGCCGTGGCCCAGTCTGGCCAAAAGCCGACATCGACACATGGATCAGCAGCGCATTGCGCGCGGCGAGCCATTCTGCCGTGATACCCTTGGCCTCCAATGCGCCGGGTCGATAATTTTCAACCAGAACATCTGCTGTCCTGACTAGATCGCCCAGAATCTCAAGGTCATCTGCGTTGTCCAAGTCCAGATCAATCGCGCGCTTGTTCGCCCCTTGGGTCAAGAACGCTGTCCCCATGAAAGCGTCGTTCAGGACCTGCTCCGGGCCCCATTCACGCGCCATATCCGGTTCATTTGAGCTTTCGACCTTGATGACATCCGCACCTAGCACCGCCAGTTGATATGTGGCGAATGGCCCTGCAAGTACATGTGTAAGGTCTAGCACACGAACACCAGTGAAGGGCTGGTTCGAAGTCATTGTTCTACCTCATTGCTGAATCTGTGGCTTGCTAAGCATAGCGATCTTGAACTAATCATGCACCAAAAAACAGGTAATTATTTCTGTAGGGCTTATTGTCCCTCAGGATGACAGGGTCGGAACGGTGTGACCCGCGAGACGAGTTTACGGCAAGTTGCGAAAGGCGCAAGCCAAGGCGGTAACGCGAAAAATCAGGATCTTCGCCCCTTGCAGACAGCAGCAATCGAGAAAGGAAAGCAGATGCCAATGGGACAACACTTGATCGCAGGCAATTGGACTGATGGTTCGGAGACATTTGCCAACGGGCCGGTGGAGGGCGAGCCGGAGGTTTTCCCAGTCGGGACAAAGGCAGATATCGACCGGGCAGTAGATGCGGCAGAAGCCGCGTTCCAGTCCTATGCAGCGCTTCCGAGAGCGTCCCGCGCGACCTTCCTACGCGCGATCGCAGATGAGATCAATGACCGCGGCGCCGAGATCACGGCCATCGGTACACGCGAGACGGGCCTACCGGCGGCACGTCTTGAGGGCGAGCGGTGCCGCACCACCGGGCAGCTTCGTCTCTTCGCTGAGCATATTGAGGCCGGTGACTACCTTGATCGCCGCAAGGATGCGGCCCTTCCCAACCGCCAGCCCTTGCCGCGCCCGGAACTTCGAATGATGCAGTATCCCATCGGGCCCGTCGCAGTTTTCGGTGCGTCGAATTTCCCTTTGGCCTTTTCTGTGGCGGGCGGTGACACGGCCTCTGCGCTTGCCGCGGGTTGCCCCGTGGTAGTCAAGGGTCACGAGGCGCATCCGGGTACAAGCCAGATTGTCGCGCAGGCGATCCTAGCCGCAATTCATGCGCAGGGCATTGATCCGGGAGTCTTTTCCTTGGTCCACGGCGGGTCGCGCGAGACCGGAGCTGCGCTCGTGAAACACCCGCTTGTCCGGGCTGTCGGATTCACGGGATCGCTTTCAGGGGGGCGGGCGCTGTTCGATCTCTGCGCTCAAAGGCCAGAACCAATACCGTTCTTCGGTGAACTCGGCAGCGTGAATCCGATGTTCCTGCTGCCTAGGGCCCTTGCCGCGCGTGGGACTAATATCGCGAAGGACTGGGCGAGTTCTCTGACGCTTGGGGCCGGACAGTTTTGCACCAATCCCGGCGTCGCGGTTGTGATCGGGAGCGCACAGGCGGACGCCTTCGCCAAAGCCGCAGTCGAAGCATTGTCGCTAACCAACGCACAGACGATGCTGACAGATGGTATCGCATCGGCCTACCGCAGGGGTCAGATGCATTTCGCTGAAATCACCGGTGTGGAACAATTGCTATCCACCAACGGCGAAGCAAGGGCTGCCAAACCTTGCCTCTATCAGACGACTGGCGAGAATTGGCTCGCAACCGAAACGCTTGGGGAAGAGGTGTTCGGGCCGCTTGGCCTTGTTGTGATAGTTCGGGATTTGGACGAGATGCAGGCTGTCGCACAAAGCCTTCGAGGCCAGTTGACATGCACGCTTCATCTCGATCCTGAAGACATAGCCAGCGCACGACCTCTTGTGCCCATTTTGTCGCGAAAAGCGGGGCGACTTCTCGTCAACGGGTTCCCGACCGGCGTCGAGGTTGCAGATGCAATGGTCCATGGTGGCCCTTATCCGGCTTCCACGAACTTCGGACATACCTCTGTCGGCACCATGGCAATTCGGCGGTGGCTCCGGCCCGTCTGCTACCAAAATGTTCCAGAAGAACTGCTTCCCGCAGATCTAACGCTGTGACCCTATTCCGCTATCCCGGGGCCGATCACCGCCAGTTCCGCCCCGGGGCAATCACATCGAGGAACACATATCCTTTCACAGGGAACATCCTGACCTAGCCTTGGAACACCGCACCCGCCTCTGGGAAAGTGCTGAGGGTCTCGACTAGACGCGTCTGGATCCGCTCCAGAAAATCCAGAACGGTCAGGATGCTGTCCACGTCCACATGATCGATGAACTCGACCAGAGCGGCATCGACCCTTGGTGCGAAGAGAACGGTGACGGGCTGCATGGTCTGTGTAATCAGGATGCGCGGCGCAGTGCCCGGTCACGCAGGCTCGCGAAATACGTCGCATCGGCGACGATTCCATCACCCTCGGAGATTGCTTTGCGACTGGTCTCCAGGCGCCGGTTCAGATCGATCTGCGCCATCACCGCATCGAGAAGGCCTAGCTTGCCGGCAGCCACATCCGCCTTCAGGGGCGCAGCCAGGAAGCTGTCGGCAAGCGCGCGGATATCCTCCATCGAGAACATCGCAGCGACCTCGCGCCGGTTCTTCGTAACCGCTACCGGCTCACGCAGTGCCGCCTACAGAAGCTGGCCGAAAGAATTTTTCGCCTCAACGGCGGTCATGGTTTTCATCAACACGGTCCTATGTGAAGATCAGGAATAGCTATTATAGCTTGACTGGCTCGCCATATCCACCCTGCCCTTCCGGATTACTCATATCCCCGCTTCGCCTTCTGCATCTGAATCTCGAATCGGGCATCTTTCGCGGCAGCCTCTGTGCCGAACCAGTCGACCCGGATCTGCCCGGACTGACCAATCCTGCCCCATTCCCGGACTAGGGACCAGTCCCCGAGAGTACCGCAAAGTGTGGGGCAATTGCCGTTGGTAGCCATTGATGGCACGATTGGGCCATGGATGCGCCAGGGGATATTATTCAGCTGAAGGTTCGGCTTTTGGGGATCAGTCCGATGATCTGGCGCCGCGTGATGGTTCCAGCAACCATGACTTTGAACGAGTTGCATGGGGTTTTGCAGGTGGCCATGGGATGGGAGGGCATTCACCTGTACGAATTCGACATCTATGCGGTGCAGTACGGCTCCTTTGAATTGATGATGGGCAGTCCAAGAGTGCCGCTGGCCCAATTTTCGTTTCGAAAGAACGACAAGTTTTCCTACACGTACGACATGGGTGATGGCTGGGTGCATGAGATCCGCATCGAGAGCATCTGCGCTGCTGGCCCGAAGAAGTCATATCCGCTTTGTACCGGCGGTTCCGGGGCCTGCCCACCTGAAGAATGCGGCGGCCCGCGAGGTTATCTCGAGCGCCGCGATGAGGCGGATGGGTATCGGTGTTTGTCAAACAAGTTGTCCGCCGATTTCATGCAGCGTCTCTGATTTCAGGGGCGCTGATTTCGTTTTCAGGGTTGAGCCAGACGGGTCCGGCGGGTTCCCAGTTTCGGGTTTTGCCTGACCAGCGTTGCGGGTTTTGTACCCGTGCATTTGCATAGAGACTGGCACGATTGGCCAAGGTTGCACGGTCATGGCCAGTGTGGCGCGCCTAAGTTCAACAGCAAATCTCCTAAGTGATTGAATTCACTTGTGGCGATTTCTGGAATTGCCACAACATCAGGCGGTTCACGCAGGTTTTGAGACGTCCAGGGCTTCGAAGAGGGACAGTTGCTCCGGCTTGGTTCGAGTGGTTCCGGTGAATGGCTTCTCGCCGATATAGGCGGTGAATCGTTGGACCTTGGCGAGGATCTCCAGGGCAGTCTTTGGGCTTGCGCTGTGCCCTTTGGCTTTCAAGCGCATGCGCATGACGCGGTAGAGCACCAGCGCCAAAAAGCAGATCAGCGCATGGGCGCGGATGCGATCAGGCAAGCGATGGTGAACCGGCGCGATCTCGATGTCGGATTTGAGGACTCGGAAGCCGCGCTCGATATCGGCGAGCCCCTTGTAGCGCGCGACGGCCTCAGCGGGACTGATGTCCGTTGTGTTGGTTATCAGCGCGAGCGTGCCGTCGAAGAGCTGCGCTTTGGCCACGGCGTCGCCATCCACCGACCAGGAGAAGCGATCGGCGGTGAGGTCGGCTTTGAGGAAGCGCGTCATCTCGGCCTCGGCAACAGCACGGGTGAAGCGGCTATAGGCCCCCCGGTCGGAGGCGCGGCGTCCCCGCGCGGTCGCTCCGGCGTCTTGGGCGTCCAGCCTGCCGACCATCTTCTCGGCCATGGCCTCGAGCTCAGTGATGCGGGCGCGGCGGGCATCGCCCTGCTCGGCGGCGCGCAGAGGATCATGGGCGACGATCAGGCGGTGACCGGCAAAGGAGGCCTCGGCGAGGCCATCCGCGTCGAAGGCGAGGCCGCGAAAGGTCTCGACCAGTTCGCCATAGCGCCGGGCCGGCACGGCGAGAATGAACTCCAGCGTGCGCCCGCCTTCCTTGGCAAGGTCCGTCAGGGCGCCGATATTGTCGAGACTGAGAAGCCCACGATCAGCGACCAGAATGACGCGCTCGATGGGGAAGCGTTGCAACACGGTCGCGAGCATCGCCTGCAAGGTCTTCGTCTCCGCGACATTGCCCGGA
>LFIK01001637.1_pt1 | contig 17921 bp, 21 predicted proteins | sample 643401 | NCBI WGS metagenome assembly LFIK01 (sample SAMN03777447, study PRJNA286221) | soda lake metagenome | biome: soda lake; feature: Kulunda steppe; material: water; isolation source: sample T5-Br brine of Lake Tanatar-5 | place: Russia: Kulunda steppe | collected 2010-07
CACACACACACACACACACACACTCATGTACCCTCCACGCGCAGAGCCACCTGTCCGCCCTGGGTCTGCCACTGCCAGCTCCCTAAAACACTCCCACCTCCATGTGCTGGATCAGCAGCAGCAGCAGCGGACAACTGCAGCCGCAGGCATGGGTGCTTCTCGGTCCGAGCACGGCTCCCCCCACGCGCGTGGTCCTGGGGCTTGGGCGCCCAACGGGAACTCGGCCTTTGGACAGCGCCCAAATGCAGGCAATGGCAACGACAGCGGCATGGGCAGCTGTGCTCTCGGCACGCGTGGGCCGGGCCTTGACCTGCAGCGCGCCAGCAGCGCCAGCGCCGCTCCGCCCTCACAGTTCAACGCGTTCAGCTACGGCTTCTTCAGCGGGGAGGGCGGGGGCAGCTTTGGGGCTCCTGAGAAGGTGGGTGGGCTGAGTGGAGCGGAGCTGTAGCGCATTGGAGACGCGCAGCGTGCAGGGCGGCCTGCAGGCATGGTGTTGGTGCGCAGCTCGCAGGAGGGCGGTCGCTTGTGGCTAAGGCTTTGCATGATCGCGTGGGCTGGTCTGCTTACACACGCACACTTGCAGGCACACGACACATCCGTACACGCACGAGCAGCATATGCACACGCACGCACACAAGGACACACCCGCGCTTGCATGCATACACACCACGGCGCGCACACATCGACTCACCCACATGCGTACTCACGTGCACACATGCGCGCAGGCACACACACACACACACACACACACACACACACACACTCACACCTGCCCATTCATGGGCATGCAGGTCGCAACAGATGAGGATGCGCTGGAGCCTCTGGAGTCTGGAGGGGGCGATGGTGCAGTTGATGATGCTGCGGGCACAGAAGCTGGCGCCGCACACCGCAGCAGCCCTGGCAGCTTGGGCAATGGCAGTGGGCCCCACAAGCCGGGCTTTTCAGCTGGCTTTGGTGGTGGTGAAGGCGCTGTCTTTGAGATGGGTGGGCTGAAGGGGAGTGGCCTGTTTGGTGGCAGCCCAGGTGCGCATGCGGTGGTGCGTCTGAGCAGTGCACCGCTGATTGCGCGCTGCGGGCTCCTCTGGACTCAATGCGTCAAGCGTGCGCTAGAGGGCTACAGCTGATGCACTCACTGCTTGGTTGGATGCTTGCCTTCAGGGATGGGTGCATGCTTGGGGGTGGGATGACGAAAGCAGTCACTGCGCTTGCTCGCACAGAATGCGCGCTTCAATTGAGTGTGCTATTTCAAGGGCAGGGGCCGCAGCCTTGTGCGCTCTTCCTTCCCAACTGGCTGCTCATGGTGCCCCGCCCATAATGGCCATGCGCGCGCGCAGGCAGTGACGGCAGTAGCTTGAGCGCCTTGACAGGCAGCCTGCAGAACAGGTGCGATTGTTGTGTTAGAAGGAGCACAATTGGAGCGCTCCTTTCGTGTGACTTGGCCTGCCCATCTTGGCAAGTGCATGTGACCTTCTTACTTTGACATTGGTTAACAAGCCCGGATCTCCTCTGGTTTCACCCGGATTGTCAAGCTTGCGGCAAATGCCTCTTAAGTCCTTGCACCATGGAGATGTGCCAGCAGAATAAAGAGGATTCTGCCTCTCATCTCACTCGCACCATTTCCTGTGCTGGGTGCGCACACATGCACACGCAACTGCACGCGACCATATGCAGGTCCCTTGGCCCAGAGCATGCTGGTGACGAAGGCGCCCAGGCTGGCCAGCCTGACAGCCTCTCGGCAGAAGAGCGGGAGCTGCTCCAGGTATGGCTTGGGGCTCAGGAGCAGGCTGGCCTGGCCTGCAGCAGTAATAGTTGGTCTTGTGCACGCAAAGAGCTCGATCCACAGCTGTCCGCGTTAAGGAAAGCGGGGTGCACACTTGATTGCTTGCACATTTAAGAGCGAGTAGGCTTGCACATGTGCTGGCTTCAAGCCACTTGATATCATGGCAGCAATAGCCAGCCAGCTCACTCCCTGCAATTCCCATGCCCCTGCCCGCGACCCTGCAGGCTGCAGCAGATGCTAACCACCGGCTGTGGGAAGGCGCACCTGATGAGGAGGGCGCTGAGAGCAACGATGACCTTGCAGCACGCCTGGCTAACCTGGACCTGGGGTCGGGGTTCTTCTGAGCAGCCTCAGCCAGTGCCAGTTCAGCATGCCTTGTTCAGGCAGCGCAGGGGTGGTGCGTGCGCAGCCCGGGTGCTCATCCTGCATCGCCTCCTGCACAGCCAAGGGCTTTTGTCACACCTGCCGCTCATGCTCTAGTGCGGCCCCATCATGGACGGCATGCATCGCTTATGGGTTCAGGCCTGCGTGCGCGCAAGGGCGTCAGTGGCACTGTGTGCCTGTTGTCTCCAAAAGCCAATGGTGGAGTCGCACAAGAGAGGGTGATGGGGTCAGGATCCGCAGGCCACACAAGGTTTGTGCAGAGAAGCAGGTTGGGTTGAAGTTTTTCTCCATGAGCTGTGCGCCTGGCTTGACCTGCTGGAGCATTGAGCCTTGCTTGTTTGGTCTTTTAGTGCAATGGTCCCGGAGGGAGGCTATGCTGCGGTTGCTCAGCTCGTTTTTCCACGTGTTTGCAAAGTTTCTTGAAAGGAAGCGATGCGGCTCACCTGCGTGCCTCAGCTGCGTATGCAGCAGTGCTTGCATTGTGTGTTTGTGGAAGTGTATGTATGTGCACATGCAGAGAATAGGCAAGCACTGCATGCAAGCTCACTGCCAGGAGACCTGCCTGCCTTGCATGGCTGTGGCAGCTGTAGCAGCGGAAGCTAATGCAGCCCCCGCAGGTGCCTGACCTTAGTGAAAGCTAATGCAGCACCCGCAGGTGCCTGACCTTGTCCAGTGTGCATGCCGAATTCCGACTGCTGTGTTGTTGTAGGACAGGAGACAGAAAGCAGGCTTAGCCAAACCTTGCATGTGAGGATTGCCATTTGGTTCTTGAGAGTGCTCGCGGGATGTTTACATAGGAGCGATGGCTCCAGCCCGTGCAGATGCTCTGTTTTGTAGGGTCCATCGTAGGGCACACTCCTGAGTGTGTGATGTGGGGCGTGACATTTAGTTTGCATGTGCAGTTCTTGCCCTTCTTTGTAGGGCTGCATGTGCCAGCCTGTCCTGATCCGTGAGGCCTTCTATGTGTTGACACCAACAATAAGAAGAAAAAGGAAAGCAACGGGTGTACAGTTGTTTCCTGTTCATATCTGGATCATCAAGCACGCATCGATTATGTATTTTTTCCGCCCAGGCTCGCACAAGCATCATCTAGTGATTGCTTCTGCACACCATTGATACGCCAAGGATGTCTCTATGTGCAGCCGCAGATGTAGCTTACACAATGTTGCTAGTGATGATTCATGAGGGTTGGTTCTGTTGCCGGAATGGGTTGACGCCCCATCCGTTCTCTTAAACGAATGACTGAGGCCTCTCGGCTCCTTGTGCAATGCGAGGGTGAAGAAGACCTTATGTGCACTGGTAGGGCTACACATTGCTGTTGCAGGCAAGTGGGCTTCCAGCAGAGCACCAGCTTGTACCTCTGCGCGTATCCTGTAAGCTGAAGGCGAGGAGAGCAGATGCTTTCTCTTCCCAATTTTTCTTCTGAAGTAGCTGCTAGGCAGGTTCATATTCCTCATTTGCAGATTGCACTGCTAGTATAGACTGCAGTTCTCCAAGACCTGATAACCTGAATGTGTGTCTGCTAGAGACACGGGAGCACTTCAAATGTCTCGGTTTAGGCAGTGCTGGCTTGCTGGCTTCCTAAGTACCGTTGGAAAGTGCATCATATGACTCAAAAGAGTGGGTGTTCCCTGTGCCGTTTTGGTATTGCAGCTCTAGAGAGCATGGCTGGTACCCTTATGTGTGTTCTGAGAGTGCACTGTGCTATAGGCTTCACTCCATCTGCCATTCTTTTTGCTTGGCCGCTTTTGCGCTGCTCAGCTGCTGTCTTAACATGGTTGAGCTGGCCGGCGGCTTCATTAACCTGTAGGTGTTCAACTGTGTGCACGTATACTGTGCAAGTGGAATATTAGTAGCTGGGATGGCCAATGCTTTTGCTGGACACAGTCCGGTGCACCTCAGGATCATGCTAATGATGGTTAACTGAACCGAACTGATGACAGTCTTTTTGCTTGCTTCTGCCAAAACTCGAGTTTCCTCTGTTTGCCGTGCATCCCTTGTCTGCTAGTTGTTTGTGAACAGGCTGGTTTGACCCAGCAGAGTAATCAAAGATTTAATTTCCACCTGTTACATGCTTGGTGGGTGGCGCAATGCCTGTGCAGTTTTTCTTTGTCTTTTTGCTTCAGGCACAATGTACTGTACTATGATTATCCTTGCAGCCTGTATCTTCCTTGTGCAACAAAGTATCAATCTTAAAAAACAAGTCATGAGAAATGGGAGTCTGGCTTGTGTAACTACTCCAGCTCGATTACTAAGTTAAGTAACAATGGGTTTAGACCTTCAGCCAGATGGTTAGACTGCTGGGCTTGCTGGACACTGCCAGCTAGACCAAAAATATCCACAGTCTTAGAAAGAAAAAGAAATGTGTCACGCCAAGAGCATGCTGCATACAATGTAGCGTCATGGCAGCAGGATAAGGTAAGGTAAGGTTTCAAGGCTGTATCTGCCGAACGAGGGCAGCTTAGCCGGTTGTGGCCTCCAGTGAGGTTCGAACCCCGAACCCACAGGTTGCGAGGGCCCCTCGCATCCACCGGGTGGATGGCAGCAGGATAACAAATCGATGGGTGGGGAGCCAGGCGACGCCCAGTGAGTGGGGAAGCTGGTCACCCCCACACATCCGCCTGACACCCACCACCGGATAGAGCTGGCTCTCAGGTGCACGCACCAGCGTGTGGATACCCCAGCTGCTCCTGAAGCCACCCTCCTCCAGCTGTGCCCAGCATCGGCTGCAACCTTTCCCCTCCCCTTAGGCTGAGCTTTCTGCTGGCTGCAACTGCTCACAAGGTCACACTATTTGTCCGCTCCATAGCCGCCCCCTTAACCAGTGTTACAAGGTAGAAGGGAGACAAAGAGGTTTAAAGATAGGGTCAACCGCCAGCCAGGTCGTTAGGCTGATTGGTTTGTTGCTGGTCTTCGCCAGCCAAAAAATAGTCCATAGTCTCAGAAGGGAGACAAGCTACTTCGGAGGTGCAAAGCGACTAAGTAATACAGGCAAAACAAGCCCTAAATACCCAGTCAACTACCATCAACCGACTGTGCATGCAAATGCAGCATAAATCTGGTGCTGCACTAATCTGGCGTGACAAATGATTTGTGTATTTGCTTCAAGAGAAACAATTTCACATCCTCAGCTCCAATGTTTTCAGAGTAAGTAAGTTACAAACGGTTTAGACCTTCAGCCAGATGGGCTAACTGCTGGGCTTGCTGGACTACCAGCCAGAAAAAAAATATCCATAGTCTCAGAAAGAAAAAAGGAGTGATTCGTATGTCTGCATCAAGAGAAACAATTTTACAAGTTTAAGTTTGACCTTCAGCCACATAGTTTGACTGATCAGGTTGCTGGTGAACACCAGCCATCAAAAAAATATCCATAAGCTCTGAAATAAAACGATAGGAATCATTAGTTTGTTTCTGGAAGAATTGAAGACATCTTCAGAACAAGCTTGGGAGAAATAAAAAGCTCCAGGCTGATTGACAGTAATTTTGTGTGCCATAGGTAAATCGTGAAACAAGTCTGCAAATTGAAGCCTCAACGAACACATTTGCATGCAAGGGCACAGAAAAGAGTGTTTTTCATCTTGAATTGCCTGCAAGCCACACTTATCACAGGTACCATCATGATGTTCCCAGCTTCTTGTCTCGACTCGCATCACATGAGAATGTAACCTGAAACATGCCACGTTGCGCTGTGTTTGCCTGCCTAAATCCAGATGCAGATACCTGGGTACGAAAAAAGGTGGTCCATCAACAGTCACCGACCTAAGAGGCAAAGCAACCCAATTATGATAGCAACCCAATTATGATTCAAGAGAAACAATTTCATATCCTCAGCGCCAATGTTGTCTAAGTAAAAGCCTGTCAAAGTAAAAAGCCTGTGTCTCCAATGTAAGTTCTATCAGTACAGTCTGCAAATTTTTCTGCATATCTCCTTCTCAAATAGCACATTTCTGAGCAAGGGCGTAATAGAAGGACATGCTCTTCGTCCTGGACATCATGCAAGTCACAGAGCCTATTGTGGATTTGCCAACAACCGGTTTCAACTCTCAGGGTATGGGCACGCAAACGAAAACGAGCAATGTTACGAAGCACATGCCTTCTCAGTCCCAGTTCGAGGTACCTAGGCAACAAATGTGGAGGGCCCTGTACATTGCTTGGTTTGAGAGGCAAGGCCATCCATGCATGATAAGTAGCCAGTTTTTAAGCGTGTGTTTTTGGATCTGCACCATCAAACTCCCTCCATACCGCACATGAGCGCCAACGCAAATCCACCACCACGTCTTGTAGGGGAAGGGGAGTTGCAGCCTCAATGCAATTGGCGTGTGTATCTGCCGCACGTAGACCCCCACATGCCTCTATGAACTCCGCAGTCCAGTACTTTCTGTAGGAAGCACCTAGAGAAATGTCTGCATGCACAATCTTCGTGAGCAAGCCACTATTCCCACAAAGCAGAGAGTTGAAAAACTTGGCAGCAGCGTGAAACGAACAAAACTGCAAAGGCTTTTCCTGATGAAGGGGTTAATTGATGCAAGGAGCTTTTTGCAGCTTACGTATTTTCTTTTTTTCTTTCTTTTCTTTCTTGTAAAGGCTCCTGGCCACACTCTCACAACACAGCTCAGTTGGGCGTGGACCTTTTCACACCAAGCACACCTTTGAGAAAGCACAGATGCGCAGTTTGAAGGGGGCTGTCAAACTCGCTGCTCTGCTTCATGAACCATATTCCCCAGATCTGGCAAGCATACATACTGGCGGGATTAGCGTAGCATTTAGCCAACCAAAGTAGAGCATGTGGCCTGTCATTCAAATGATGCTCTCGTGCAAATCGCTTAATTCTGTGACAACCAGCCATGGAAGGACCAAGCATATATGTTCTGCAGATTTGGCAATGTTCCGTGTCCTATAGAAAATCATGCCTAGATATATGAAAGATCCTTGTTGGCAAGCGGAGCACCCCCACACTGAAAGCGGGGAAGTTGAAGCCATGTGAGTTAAAATGGACAACTTCAGACAGCGGTATTGATGGTTAACACTTTCCTCCTGGCATTCTCGTCCAAACGACTGAGCATGATTTGCAGTTGGTCTGGCCTATTTGCTGTTAGGCAAATCATCTGCATAAAGAATGGGGGTGACCCGTACAGTGCTAGAGCCAGTGATTGCTCCTTCTACACCCTCCACAATGAGGTCAATATCGATATTAACTCTGATATCAGAGTTTTCAGAGTAAGAAGCGCCTGTGTCTCCAATGTAAGTCCTACCAGTAAAATCAGCGAATTGTTCTGCGAATCTCCTTCTCAAATAGCGTATTTCTAAGCACGTACATTACCAAGCAGATTGGTAAGTTAGTGAAGGTAGCCCTACTAGATTGTTCAGGTAGCCCTACTAGGAGCAGCCTTTTGTTGGTTTCAGGTTGCAGGCCCATTCGGCTTCAGCTAAGCTGCCCTTGTTTGGCAGGCACATGTGCCTGTACAGCTAAGTAACCTAATCTAACCTACTAGGAGCAGTCCGTCAGCCAGATGGGTCAACTACGGTTACAAGGGTAACAAACCCAATAACGGTTACATACTATGTAGCTTACCTGGCGAACAAGGAGGGCAATTCAGCAACAGCCTAGCAGGCCTGCATCCCGCACCTGAACCTGAACTTAGTTTACGGGGTTGGGCACGCGTAGCGAACATTGGAGTTATTCTGTCAGCCAGATCGATATTCATAATAAAGACAATGTATCTGGTTGTTTGCAATGTAAGGGTTACAAAGGGTTACAAGAAAAGGCCTTCCGAACTGAGCTGACTGAGGAGTCTCACCAAATGCACAGATGGTGTGCTGGGCGGAACTGGTACGTCACCGCCTGCGAGCATACAAGTGGAAGTGGGCGAAGCAACAACACGAAATAAGCAGTCAAGGTGGAATGAAGCCTTGCAAACAGGGTCAGGGCAGTGCAAAGCTCCAAAAAGCTGAAAAGGTAACGGAAAGTATGCGCTTTTGTGCACCTCGTGCGCTGCTTTAACTAAACATCCTCAGACATTGACCCAACATAAGCAGTGCATGTTGAGCAGCGAGCCTACACAGGCACAGAGCACCTCATGGAGCGCGGCCGTCCAGGGCATTTGCAGCAACAAGAGGCCAATTGTTAGCAATCACAGCAGTCTTTCTGGGCAACAGGGCGTTTGTGCCATGAGCTTCCTGTGTCACGCCAAGGCAGAGGGTGCACAAAAGCACAACACTGATTGACGTGGGCAATGAGCATGATTGGTAAGTAACTCACCTGAGGTTGCGAACGTTGTCCCGAAGGATTGACGTTTGTCCAATGAAAGAAGATGTCTTGCTGTCCATTTCATCCAATTTAGACAGGAGCAACTGCTGCTGCTGCTGCTTCTGCTGCTGCTTCTGCTGCTGCACCTGCTGCGCCTGCTGCTACTGCTCCTTCATTTCTTACTGCGCAGTAAGAAATGAAGGAGCAGTAAGAATTTCTTACTGCGCAGTAAGAAATGAAACAGCAGCTGCATGCAGCTGCTGTTGCACCTCCTTGAGCTGTGAATAATTGAAGCCTGCTACTGCGAGAAGTGCAGTTGCTGCCGCCACCACCGCCATTTGAAATTGTAGGAAGGTCACCGGCTACTCATTTCGTACATCATCCAGAGTTTTCCCTGTCAAATGTCAGGCAATACAATCTTGTGTAGTGAGGGACCTTGCCTTCCTGCTTTACCACCTGGCTGTAGAGTTCATGCAGGCTGCCCTTCAAGCCCCTTTCTTGGTAAAACCACATGGAGGAATGCTTTAAAGGATGTGAACGCAGATAATGGAAGGAGTTCCATGCATGTACACACTCTGCACGAGTGCACCTTGGACATCAAGTTCATGCCCTCCTAGCATCCAACAAAACAAGGGTGAAAGCACCTCCACACACTTGTAAGCAACGCAGTCCCACCTGGCATCTTCTGTCTTTGGCCAAAGGCTTCACACAAGACCCTAGGCTTTCGTGCAGAGTGAGGGTGGCCACATCTCGGGCAAAAAACACTTTGGTTGAGGGCAGATCGCAGGGCAGCATTTGCAAAGGTACTGGCCCTCCCATGACTAACCTCTATCTGGAAATCTGTTGTAAGGGTTTTAAAACGTCGATGGTCAGATTCACACGTGGAGTAACCTAGTGGCTTCCTCCTCTTGCTCGCCTGCCTGCGGCCGTACACGATGACCCTGTACAGCATGTATGCGATCGCCGCGATGACGGCGAGCAGAAGCATGTATATTAGCACCTTGGTGGCCCCCCCGCACGCCGAGTTCTTCTGCTGCCGGCTATTGCTGTTGCTAGCAACAGCAGCAACAGCGCTGTTGTTGCTGTTGCTGCTGTTGGAAGAGCTGCTGCTGTTCTTGCTGCTGCTGTTGTTGGCCGTGGACGCACCGGAGCCGAGGGAACGCTTGTTTGCTTTCGCATTCGCTTTAGATGCCGCCCTGCATAAGGCGTATCCGCTGGCTGCCGTAGCAGCTGCCGCTGCGGGCACGCCCCTCCTGGGGCCGCCGCTGCTGCTGCCCTTGCTGCTGGGGGGGGCGACCCCTCTTGTTGCCGCACTTCGATGGATCGGCAGCGGGTGCCGCCGCGGCAGCGTATGGCCATACGCTGCCGCATGGGTTGTTTTTGGCCCATGGGTTGTTTTTGGCCAGGGAAGAAGGAGCCTTGCGAGGTGGCATATCTCAGTCCGTGTGTGCGTGTGTGTGTGTGTGCGCGTCTTTTGCTGCTCACATGCGTCATACACACTAGTACACACTAGTGCGAGATCTCCTTAAAAAGCAATTTAATAGTTCAAAATGTTATTCAAATTCAATAATTAATGAATCCGTAATAAACTGCCTCGCAGTTTTACGATGAAACCCCACCGCAACTCTTTTCAAGCCGTTCATCTTCCGACAGCTCGGGAACTGCACTCCCTTCTTGCATTTCCTATCCCATATCTTTATGAAAAAATCCGTATAGAAGTTGTTCCAGTCTCTTTTCCCTGCATTTCGATGCCGGCATAGTGCAGCTGTCCCGTGCAACAGCTGGAGAATTTGGAACTCTTGCTTGAGTGGTCCGATAGTAAATTTTAAGCATGCTAAACTGAACTTGATTGTTTTCTGCCATCGTGTGGGTGATGGAGGATCCATTTAATGGGGGCTCGTCCCTCCTGAGGCGACTTCGCGCCAGGGAGCTCGGAAGCGTGCGATACAACGGTGAGGCATTGAATTCTTGGGTTGAATTGTGAAGGCATTGTTGGAATATGAGCAAAGAGGGAGAGCGGAGGAGTGACGAGGGCTTGCAAGCTTGAAAGCTCCTTGGCTCCTGTTCTGTTCTGTCCTCTCTCCCCTGCTCACCTCCCTCTAACTTCGTCACCTACACGCAATGTTGCAGCTGGAAGCTCAATTCTTGGAGCACTCAGCTTTGTGCCCCGGTGTGCAGCAAGCCTCGAGGTCTGCCACCCTGATGACAGCAAAGTGGCCACCTGCTTGGCTTACAGCAGCGAGGCCAGCACGTCCTTCAGCAGGCGCAACCTGCTCGGAATCGCATGCGAGGAGGGCTTTGTTTCAATCGTGGATGCGACCAGGCCGGCCAGCACCCTGCCGACCAGCCTCGAGGGGCCCCAACCTCCCCTTGCCCACTGGCAGGCCCACCAAAACCTGATCCACCATCTGCTGTGGGCAAAGGTCAGAACGCGTAGATTAGCGTCGATTCCAATGGGAGCATGCTGCCTGCAGATGAGCAACTGGGCAGGTGTCTTGTGACAGCTGCGGGATGGGCAGCACGCAGCGCGCACAGCATGCACATTCAAAAAGACAGCTGCCAGCAGCACACACGGCCCCAGCTCTTGTACGCCCAGGTGATAGACAGTGCCCACATGCTGCTCCAGGCCCCTGAATCTCCATCTTGCCTCTTTCCTTGCACCATCTTGCAGGGGGATGCTCGCATGTACACAGCGTGTGGGGACACCACCATTGGCATCTGGGACACAGGATCTGCACAAGCCCTGGCCTGCTGTGCTGGCCATAGCAGGGCTGTAAAGTGCTTATCACTGCTTGATGCGGATTCTGGGGACATCTTTGCTTCAGGCATGTCTCATCACCGGCCTGAACTTGTCACTTGGAATTAGCATGAAGCATCCCCTTAATTCCAGGCATTCATCAGTGAATTGTGATCAATTGTGAAAATAGCAACAGATGCAGTGTCCTTAAAATTGCTTGATGGATGACACTGCATGACAAACCTTTAGAGCTCCTTGGGGGTGGGACACTGTTGTGATCCCACTCGACAAAGGAGTGAGGGCCTCAGCTGCATGTTTCGTTTGTGCCAGCTGGCTCTGGTCACTTTCGTTTCAGAGCTTCATCTGCAAAGCCTGCCTGTCTGACTCGCACCCCACATGCTTCAAAGGCATCCGCACAGTGCGTACCGCACTTGTGTGCACCCCTGCCGCACAGGCTCAAGAGACGGCAGCATCATGCTCTGGGATTTGAGGCGGCCAAGCAGACTAACAGATGCAATGCCTGGCATGGTGTCGCCCGTCTGGACTGCGCAGGTGCGTGCATGGGCCATGATGCCTGGCATGCGTGGTGTGCTGCCTTGTGAAGGGATGCTGCGCTCAATCCACTCACCCCCTAAATCCTGCCTATCTTTCTGGTCATGCGACATCCCACATGAATCATTTTGCATGCTCTTTGTTGCAGGTTTGGCTGCGGTGCCCCACTTGTGCACCTGCAAGCTCTGTCTTATAATCCACCATTTCCAAGTCATTCTCCTTTGCATCAGGCTATCTTTTATTTTCATGACAAGCAGGGCCGCCAGGGGCTGCCTGTGTTCTTGTCTGGGTCTGTAGCATAAGACTAGGAGGGGTGTACTGCTTGAAGTGCATCAATCAAGACAAGCAAAGCTAGAGCACATGGACAGACCAGTAAGACCCAACCCCATGTGCATGCTCCCCATGCTTGTAGGGTGCTCACAACCCGAACCCCAAAAGCCTTAAGAGTGTCACGTCTGTGGCATTCCTGCCTGGTACGCACACCCTGGCTTCTTCAGGTGCGCAGCGAGAGGTGTATTGCAGAGTCTGCAGCATATCAGGCATACAAGGCAGACAAATGGGATTTTCTTTCTCATTTGCCTGCATGCTGTTTTGCACTAGGGTCCACTGCTGTATAACTTCGAACGCCTTCCAAATGCTTCTTGGTCATTGGAAATTTGTGCCATGCCCATGCTAGAAAAGCAGTTGCAGAAATGAGGAGAAAGACAAAACCAGTGATCATTCAATCCATCAGCATCATGACTAGTATTGTCTTTCCCATCTCTGCACAGCTCCCAACTTAGATCGACATCATGCTTAATCACCATACAAATTGCAAAATAGGTCAATTCTCAATCAATTGCCTGGGCCATCTCTTGTAGCTTGGATGAATGACAGAAAACAAAATGTAGGCAATCAAGGCTGCTGTGTGGGCAATTATGAGGGAACATGCATGCACACATGTGCACTTTTACACACGCACACGCATGCACGTATGCACATTTTGTTGCCACAAGCCACACTCCAGGAAGGCCCTGCACGAGGCTCTAGTTGGCATGGCTCTGACTCCCCAGCTTGCTGTCCAAACATACGCAGGAGGAGGCAACATGCAGATCAAGTTCTGGGACCTGCGCATGCCTTCCATGCCCACATCCACTGCCCAGCCACTGCCACCATCAGCCTCGACTAGCGCACGCCATGAGAATTGCCGCAAGGGCCGCAGCAGACAGGTGGGAGGTGATCAAGGCACTTACATGCAAGCGTCTTGTCCCTCGCTTTGATGCACATACAGTGTTCTATCAGAGAATGCAAGCTTGAGAGAGTGCACATGCTTGCATGCGCTATCGCGCGCTCACGCGCATGTGCAACCATGCATAGAGCACAAACTTTGGAGGCCGTTTGTCCATGGGATCCGTAGGGATGCGCACGTGGAACAAAATTCTAACTTGCTGTGGATCACTGGATGTCTGGTGATAAAGGAAGAGAAATGTTGCCTGCGACTCCTGCAGGCCCTATTTGCCAGCACCCAGGGCTATCTCCTTGTGCTGCCAGGCCGATTGCATGTGAATCGCAGTGACATGCCAAACATGACCTCTTTCCGTGTTTCAATTACTCTTTCCATGCTTTGATCACTCTTCCATGTCAAGCTCAAGCCAGGCGTACATGAAGCGCGCTTGAATGCTGTGTTTTTTCTGCTTACTCGCAGGCAAACTCACAGCAAGGCAGTGAGCTACTCTCTTTTGGAGCAAGGGAGACCTCTAGCGTCGCAGATGTAGGGATTGTATCCTTAACAGTGTCCAAGACAGGTGCGGCGCATCAAGCCTTCATTGGCATGTCATCAGCTGAGTCTGATACAGGGGCATAGTAGAGCTAGTATTAGAAGCCAAGCATCCCTGGTTCTCCGACAAAATGCTGTTCTGCATGATTCTGAGAGCATTCATTCTGGGACCTAAGTGTCTCATGTCATGCTGCTGTCCCATGTCATGCTGCACGTCCTTGTAGGCAACCGGCTGCTGGCTCATTGCTACAATGGCCAGTACTTCTTGTACAACACTAACAGCGCGCACTTAGGGCCCTTGGCGTCTTTTGGTGACCCCGCAACCTACACGCGGAACGCACACACCTGGTGCGCACAGCTGCTGCATCTAGCTCTGTTTTGATGCAGAGCTATGTCTTATCGCCACAGGAAGTGCTGTGCATATGCGTGCACTCATGCCCCAGCCAATGTCTGCGCGCGTATACTTGTGAATGTGCGTGCATCTGCATGTGTGCGCTCATGCATCTGTGTTCATGCACGCGTGCTTTTGTGTCTGTACGTGTGTGCGTGCATGCATGCGCTTGTGTCTGTACGTGTGTGTGTGTGTGTGCATGCATGCGTGCGTGTGTGTGTGTTTACAAGTTTGCCTGTCCATTTTTTAAGGAAACTAAGGGCGCTGGTTTTAAAAATTTGCATCTTTTCTGCAAGGCAGACAACAGATATTGCTGTGGTCCTTCCTTTAAAACAAGCCCGGCCGCCTTCAGGCAGTTGTGATCTATGACGCAACTTTTGTTATCTCTGATACTGCTCTTTGCATGCCGCATGTGAAATTTAAGTCTGTGAACTACCCTGCCGTATCAATAACTTTTGTTGCATAAGCTTGCACCCTGAGCACGCAAGCTACACATCTCCCAGCGACTCGTATGGGAGGAAGTTGCATGAGCTCTGCTGTTCGTCTTTGCAGGTTTGTGCGCACTGCTTTCAGCCCCGATGCCGACTATTTTGTGTCTGGTGCAGCTGATGGTAGAGCATACATCTGGGAGGTAAGGGGACCAATTTGGGACAAGTGAGGGTCAGAACCATTGACTTGCACAGTATGCAAGGACATGATTGTGTTGTTTGCATGAGCAGTCACTGTACAGTGAGGGAGCAATTGTAGGGTTGCTTTGCTTGAGACTTGTCCTGGGCGAGTGGGGCTCTTGGAAGCCCTGGTGAGGCCCTGGGTAGCTAGTCAGCTAGGCTTGTGGAAATTTCCTAAGTCCTCGACACTGCCGGGAAGACACTGCCGGGTATCTGGTATGCTTAGAGTTGACCAGGCTGCCCAAAAATACGCTAGCAGAAGCAACCTTAAGCTGAAGGCATGCGCTTCACTGTCCTGCTCCATATTTTCAGGCCAGGGGCACGTGCAAGCAATGACGTGTGTCCTTATATCAAGCAAGGTCAAAGATGGTGATTATTTGCCTTTGCATGGCAACGAATGTCACAGGGGGCTTATTTCCATTGAAGAACCTATGTTTGAACTCGTGCAATCTGCTGTGGCAACAACCTGCCAGTGCTTTGCGCCTCATTTGCTCCCTTTGTGCCCCATTCCCAGGCCTACCCTGCGTTGCTCCTTTTTGATAGCAGCTAAAATCCTGCGTGTGTCTCTACTTGTGCTGCAGGTTGCCCAGCCTACCAAACCCCCAACAGCCGTTTGCGGCCACGGTGACAATGTGGGCGGCGTAGCATGGTGCCCCTCTGACTTCTTCCAAGTAAGGGGCCCTTGTACGTGTGCGTGCGCGTGCAAACGCACATGTGTCCGTGTTTTGCACGTGCGCAAGAACTGCCCGCGATAAGTTAGCCATTTGACGCAAATATCAGTGACGCAAGCTCTTGTGGATCCCTGCTGGTCTTCCCAGGGTTGTCTTGAGCCCTTGTTTTCACTCCGACTCCCACTCCAATAGAAATGCAGCATCCTGGCCATGTGAGGGCCGTCACAACCCAACCCATTCTTCGTTAAGCGGCATGCTCCGCTGCGCTTATGGCGCAATGATGTGCTGCATAGCTCTTGCTTGTGCCAAGAGGCTGTTTTTCTTGTTCTGACTGAAACACAAGGTCGGCTTGGTCAGGAGGACCAAGGTCTTGAATGAAGCCATACCTTGTTACAACTCCATCCTCCACTCCATGGCATTCCTTGTCAGATCTTGAGGTAAACACGCGCAAACACCAGCCTCCTGAATGAGCCTGTGCCGCGTCACCCCCTGCACTTGCGCCTACAGTTGGCGACCTGTGGCGACGACTGCACTGTAAAGATATGGAGCTTGGAGCGGGAAGCAGCCAAGGCAAGGCCAGCCGCACTGACCTTCCACGCCACTCCTGGTGCAGACGGTGCAGCAGTCCCTGCGCCTGTGCTGGCTGCAAAGGTGGCAAGCCCTGTGTGCACTTCAGTGGCCTCAAGGCTGGCAGCCGCAACAGCAGGTGCAGCAGCCACGACGCCACCCGCAGGCAATCCAGCGTCCACGCCAACACCCCAATCAGGTGCTGGTGGTCGGTGCGGGCTGCGCCCTCACTCTACATTCACGCCCACTCTCGCATCTTTTGGCTATGTGCCGCTCCGTGCTCAAAAGCAGGAGCAGGCCCAGCAGCAGCAGCGGCAGCAGCAGCAGCAGGAGGCAGTGGCCGTGCGGCTGCAGCCGCTGGAGGAAGTGCTGGAGCAGCAGCCCCAGCGGGAGCCAGTGCCGCCTTATCAGGCGGCGTCACCGCCAGAGTCAGACGCACCGCCACTGCTGCAGGTGGAACAAGGCGTGCAGCACGAGGTGCCCGTGCCCCTGCGCCCAATCAATGTGTATGGCTTGGCGGACCCAGCCTGCATCAGCCCCAAGGCCAGTCCCAGCAAGCAACCCGGCTGGCGGCGCACGCCCGACTCCAGCCCGCTGGCGCGGACCAGCAGGGGGGCGCGCGCGCAGCGCGCAGGCTCCATAGAAATCCCCGGGGAAAGCAGGAGGATGGCAGCGGGTGGGAGGGCGCACGTCAGGCAGGGCTCCCCCGTGCCCTTGCTCGGCTTCACCATGCAGCAGCAGCTGCCCCAGCAAGGCCTGCAGCCGCAGCAGGAGCGTGGGCACGACAGACTGCAGTGCTTAACCCAACAGCAGCAAGGCCAGCAACGGCGTGGGCATTGCGAGCGGCAGCAACCAACCCAGCAGCAGCAGCAGCAGCAGCAGCAGCAGCAGCAGGGAGACCAGCAGCAGCCAGGAGGTGGGTCTGCACACCCGCAGGGCAGCAGCAGCAAGGTGCAGGTGCAGGAGGGGCCTGCCCTGTCTGCCAAGCGTGCCTGCTGCGAACCCTCTAGCAACAGCGCTGCACGCCCCGCCGCAGTCAGCCTCTCGCCACCCCTTCCTGGAGCCACCACATCCTCCCCTGAACTTGATGCAGGCACGGCAGGCACAGCAACAGGGCCGCCCACCCACCACAACCAGCCAGGAGCATCTTTTGGGTCCCCACCAGGTGACCTGGGTAGCCTGCTGCACCGGAGCATGTGCGCGCAAATGAAGCACAGGGCGGCAGGCGCGGCCCCCCCTGCCGCCCCTGCAGCAGTAGCCGCCCGCGCAGGCCAGCAGCGTGGTGGCGCGCGCGCGTGGGGCCAATGTGGCGGCAGCAGCAGCAGCCCTGCGCCCGCCACCCCACGCAAGGTGCGCCCTCGGCACGAGTTCACGCCGTGTGAGGGGGGTGATGGACAGGCAAGCATGGCATGCGCCGCAGTGCAGTCGGAGTGCAGGGGAGAGGGGCCCAGCAGCCGCGCAGGCGGCAGTGTGGGGGCGGCCCGGACCGTGCTGCTGCCTGAGAAGCAGGCAGGGCCGGGTGCCGGGGCGGCTGGAGGGCAGGGCTGCTGGGTAGAAGCGGGTACGCAGGAGGGGGCGTGTACGGCGGGCGAAGGCTTTGCCGCGCAGGGCGTCTGCGAGCGCAGCGGAGGGGTGAGGCAGGACGCGGAGGGGGGATGGGCGAGCCCGCCAGAGGGCTGCAAGGGCGTGCGCTCACACTTGTACTTTGGCGAGCGCTCGCCGGAGGCGGCGGGCAGGGCGACAAGGCCGCAGGCCGAGCCAGCCAGCCCACCCAGGAAGAGGAGCAGGTGTGATGCTGGGTGTGCTGAACCTGGCACGGCGCCAAGGGGCGGCCAAGGAGCACAGGGTGTGGGCAGGGGTGGGTGGGCTAAGCCTGCCACTGCTGCTCCAGCCGCAGAGGCAGCGGCAGCGCCTGCCTCTGCGCTCCCCCATGGCCTGCCGCCCCGCCCCACGCACCGGCTGTCGCACTCGGGGTCGGCCTGGCAGGGGTCTGCGCGCGTCGAGGGCGCTGCCTCTGCCAGCCACGGCCCAGTTGCTGCACCCGGCAGTGGCGCGTGCCAGCACAGCGGCGGCAACAGCGGAGGCCGCGGCAGCAGATTTGTAGCGGCTGCCACGATCGCGACCGTGTCCCCCATGGCGGCAGATGGGGGCGGGCCAAGCCATGGGGC
>LFIK01001638.1_pt1 | contig 17911 bp, 20 predicted proteins | sample 643401 | NCBI WGS metagenome assembly LFIK01 (sample SAMN03777447, study PRJNA286221) | soda lake metagenome | biome: soda lake; feature: Kulunda steppe; material: water; isolation source: sample T5-Br brine of Lake Tanatar-5 | place: Russia: Kulunda steppe | collected 2010-07
ATGCGGCCCAAGTCGAAGACCCCGGCCGGTTTTGGCCCCTGGCGGCGTTGCGCCACCGGCCCGGTAGCTAAGGCTACCGAACCGGCACCGCGCCTTGCCAGATGACCAAAACCGGTCTCGGGCGCAGTCGCGGGAATAAATCAGCGTTTCCCTAGGCCACGCTTTCTAGATCTTTTTCATCCGGCATACTCCAGCCCCGACGGAGGAACACTATTCCCGGTCTGGTAGGGGCGGTGGAAGTTTTCGCCTGGCCCTGTTGGACCGAAGGTACGTCAGGGCCAGGCGAAAACTTGCACTGGCCCGGGCGCTCTCAGAACTGCACCTGGCCCCGTGCCGCGTGAGGACAAGCTTTTTTCCGTACTGACGAACCTTCGGCTCAACAGGGTCAAGAAAAACCTTGCACTGGCCCGGGCGCCTTCGGGCCAGCACCGGAGGCCGATTGCCGTCTTCTCGCCGGATGAATGAACCGTGAATGGAAAACTCAGGTGGGCGTCATTGCCAGCCTGTTACAGTCGCGTTCGACTCTCGCACTGGGATGGACCTCGGGATGCTGCGGCTGCCGGTTTTCTTGATATTGCTGATGGTCGCGTTACCGACCCTTGCGTTGCCGCCGCCAGAGTTCAGTGCGCGCGTCCAACTGGAACACATTGACTACGATGGTGATCGGCGGAGTCCGCGGGATGGGTTCTTCTGGCGCGCCATCCGCCTCAGCATGTCGGGTCAGAACGAACCTGGCTGGGGCTACAAGGCGGAATACGATGTGGCCTATGGGCACGTCGATGCCGAGAATCTGTATGTCCGCTATCTGGACAGCCGCAACGAGTGGAGCCTGGGTGAGCGCAAGGTGCCGCTCGGCATGGCGCGGCTGACCAGTGCCGGGCGGTTGACCCTGGCCGAGCGACCGGCGCCTATCGAGAGTCTGACCGACAGCACCCGGTTCGGCTTCTGGATTGCGCGGGAACTGGAACAGGGACTGCTTCAGACCATGCTCTACAGCCGCAGCATCAATGACAGCGGCAATGCACGACCGCTCGGTCTGGCCGCGCGCATGGTCCTCAATCCTCTGCGGGATGGCGACCGCATCATCCACCTGGCGACTGCGGCCGCCTATGAAGATCTGGACCGGCGAGCGGATCCCTCTTACAGCGCCCGCCCGGAGGCGAGGCCGGATCGCGGAGGGTTCCGATTGCTGAACACCGGCTCGATCCAGAATGTATCCAATACCTTTTCCGGTGGCCTCGAGGCCGCATTTCAGGTCGGCGCCCTGACGACGCAGGCCGAGTACATCCGAGTGCAGCTTGATCGCCGCCGGGCGAGCAATCTCGCCTTTGACGGATGGTACCTGGAGAGCAGTTACCGTCTTACCGGGGAAGCAATGAGCTATGACGGTTCCTCGTTCCGCGACGTGATCCCGCGCGGCGCCCATGGCGCCTGGGAGATCGCCGCACGCTACAGCCGCCTGGATCTCAATGACGGCGACATCCGTGGCGGCCGCCAGGATGCCGTGACGCTGGCGCTCAACTGGTACGCCACCGAGCGGGTGCGCTTCTACGCGAACGTGGTCGAGGTGCGGGCGCGTGACGGCGATGTGGAGATCGACGGCCTGCCGGTTGGTCGGGAAAGCGCCCGGATCGCGGTGCTGAGAACCCAGGTCGGGTTCTGAGTAGGTCCTGCCTTCGGCAGGCCCCCGGGGGGATCAAGCGGCGCGCTACAACGGACGCGCGCCGCGGATCGTCAGATCTTTCCGTCCAGCCCCATCTGATAGTACTTGTGGGTGATCTTGTCCTGATTCTCCAGCAGCCAGTCGATGCTCGGTTCGTTGTGCATCGCCTTGTGAATGGCCTGGGCCATCGCCTTGCGATGAATGTCGAACAGCACCTTGTGATCCAGGTCGTCCTGATCGGCAACCACCGGGTTCAGCCAGACCGAGCAGATGATGCCCAGGTCATTGGCCTTTTCCTTGGGAATGTCGCCGGCGCGCACGGCATCCAGCACACCGTTGGCGATGGCGGCCTGCACGGTGCCCATCAGGATGTTGGTATAACGGCTGTTCTTCACCGTGACCTTGCTCACGCACAGGGTCACCGGGCGCACCATGATGTCGGTGTTGAGAATCGCAAACACCCGGCTGTGGCCCTTGACCTGATCGCCGGTCAGTGTGGCGAGGGCGGTGCCCACCGGACCGTCAAGTTCGCCAATCACCACTTCGGGTTCGGCCGCGGTGCCCGGGGGGCCGCCGGCAACCAGTGCTTCGCCGGAACGAAATACGATACGTTCGCTCATGGGACATGTCCTCTTGTCGAGTTGCTCCAGGGGCACGCTGATCCGCTCCCGCGTCCGAGCCCGGCATTGGCCACCGGACAAGGCGCGCTGCTCGACCGCAGAATGACTGCGGCGCGGCACAGCGCCTTCCCTCGGAAAATGCGGTCGCCAACGCAGACGTGGGAATAGACCAGCGGTTCCCTACATCGGGTGCAGAAGGATGGCGGGCTGCTTGCGGAGCGTCAAATCCGGGCTCCGTGGATACCCCTGAACGGAATCGGTCCCGCTGCCGTGGGAGTGGATTATCGGTAGGGTGATGAATCGCTACCGCTGTCTCCTATACTCAGCTAAAAGCCATGGAAGAAAAGGAGTTGCCAGATGTTGTCTGATTTCGTCAAGCGCTGGATGGATATGGTGTTCTGGTGGTTGCCCGATACCGACAAGAACACACGCAAGTCGTCGGCAAGGCAGCAGACCCCGCCCGCGCAGGAACCACCGACACCTCGCACTCCCGAGCCGGCTGTGACCACCGAGGAGTTGGCAGAGGAGGTCGCCGCGGACGGTGACGATCTGACCGCGATCAAGGGCGTTGGGCCGGCCATGGCGGAAAAGCTCCGCCATATGGGCATCAACACGTTCTCAGAGCTTGCAGCTGTGGATCCTGAGGCGTTGACGGCAGACCTCAAGAAACAGCGAGTCGTCATTTCCGTCGACCGCGTCAAGGGCTGGCAACAGGAGGCCGGTGCACGACAGCCGGCAACCTGAGTCCTGACGGTGCCGAACCCCGACCTGTCGTCTGATGTCTGTTAGTGTCTCGACTTCAATAATACGACAGGAGGACAGCATGCCGATTTGGCAGACACGTTTGCTCGGGGTTGCGATGGCCATGGCGCTGGTGGGGGCTTCTGCGGCACATGCGGAATCCGCGCCGGATGATGCCGACGCCCATCTCGAGCAACTGATCGACGCGCTGAAGGATGGTCAGCACGAGGATTTCATCAGCAATGGCAACGATGCGTTCAAGTCGAACCTGCGTGAGTCCATGTTCGAGTCGGTACAGCAGCATCTGGGCGGGCGTTTTGCGGACGGCTACGAGGTGCGCTACCTCTCCGAGATCCACCAGTACGGGATGGAAGTTCACGTCTACAGCATCCACTTCGAGGATGGTGAGGGTGATCTGATAGGCCGTCTAGCCATCGATCCGGCGCGCGACATCGGCGGCGTCTGGTTCCATTGATTTTTGCGGGACCGTTGGCAGTCTGGTGGGGCGGCAGGGTCTTCCTTGTCCGAAGGGTCTTAAAGCGTAGCGAAGCCCGTGTCGTGTGAGGACAAGCTTTTTTCCGTCCTGGCGGCGCTTCGCGCCAACAGGGCCGGAGAAAAACCTTCTCCTCCCCCGACACTCTGTGCCAACCCACCTGGCGGTTGGCCAAGCCGAAAACGTCGGCCGGGTAGAAGGTGTCACCAAACGCCTGTCTGTGTCCTCAACGATCCTTCGGTGTTCGCGCCACCGCCCAGACCTGCACGTCTGCGGCTCCCGCCGCCCGCAAGGCCCTCGCCGCGGCATCAGCCGTGCTGCCCGTCGTCACCACGTCGTCGATCAGCGCGATTCGCAGGCCGTCCGTTGCCCGCGTTGCGGCGAATGCCTGCCGCATGTTTCTGCGGCGTTCCATCCTCGGCAGTGCTGTCTGATGTGGCGTGCTGCGTTTCCGTATCAGTGCGCTGTCCAGTATCGGCAGGGCCAGCTGCCTGCTGACTTGCCGCGCAATCTCCCTGGCCTGGTTGAAGCCGCGCTCTCGCAGTCTGCTGTCGTGCAGGGGCACGGGGACCAGCCCATCAACAACGGTGGCGGAAGTTCGGAGTGAACGAGCAAGCAGGCGTCCCAGCAAGCGGCCGGCTGCCAGATCGTCGTTGAATTTCAGGCGCGTGATCCAAAGCGAGACCGGCGGCGCAAATAGGAACGGTACTTGCGCCGCGGAGAAAGCGGGTTGTTCCCGCAGGCATTGACCACAGAGCAGTGCCTTGTCGGTGAGCGGCTCTGCGCATCGGCTGCAGGCGGTGCGCAGGCGGGGCAGTTCCCGGTAGCATGCGGCGCACAGATCCAGGCCACCGATGCCCGGTTCCAGGCAGCGGCGGCAGTGGCCCGGAAAGGCTCTATCGAGCAGCGCGTCAAACCAGTTGTTAACCATGACATCCTTGTCCGGTTGACAGCGATCCGATGGCGTTTACCATCGCGAGAAAGCAGGCATGTGTATCGATTCAGCGTTTCCTGAGCGACACCCAGCCATCCATGCGCAGGCAATCCTCAGTCGCAGTCTAGCCGGAGAATTTCCGATGAGCCTTGAGTCCGCCCCGATCCGACATGACTGGCAGGCGGAGGAAGTCGCCCAGTTATTCGCCCTGCCCTTCAACGACCTGCTCTATCGCGCGCAGACCGCGCATCGTGCCCACTTTTCTGCCAACACGGTCCAGATCAGCACCCTGCTGTCGATCAAGACTGGCGGCTGCCCGGAGGACTGCAAATACTGCCCGCAGAGCGTGCATTACCAGACCCCGGTGGATGCCGATCCGCTGATGGAGCTGGAAGCGGTGCGCGAGGCAGCGCAGGCGGCGCGGGATGCAGGCGCCACCCGCTTCTGCATGGGTGCGGCCTGGCGTAGCCCGCGAGGTCGTCAGCTGCAGCGTGTGGCGGAGATGATCCGCGAGGTGCGCGACATGGGGCTTGAGACCTGCGCCACTCTCGGCATGCTGGATGCGCAGCAGGCCAACACGTTGCGCGAGGCCGGACTGGATTATTACAACCATAATCTGGATACCTCCGAGGCCTTCTACGGTGAGGTCATCACTACGCGCAGCTACCAGGACCGGCTGGATACGCTGCAGCATGTCCGCGATGCCGGGCTCAACGTGTGTTGCGGAGGCATTGTCGGGCTGGGCGAGTCGCGGCTCGACCGCGCCGAAATGCTGCGCACCCTCGCCAATCTGCCGGAGCATCCCGAGAGCGTACCGATCAATCAACTGGTCCAGGTGGAGGGCACGCCGCTGGCGGGTGCCGAGGCCGTGGATCCGATCGAGTTCGTGCGCACCCTGGCCGTGGCCCGCATCCTGATGCCGGCCTCCCATGTGCGGCTCTCCGCCGGGCGCGAGAGCATGTCCGACGAGACCCAGGCGCTGTGCTTCCTGGCCGGGGCGAACAGTATTTTTCACGGTGACAAACTGCTGACCACCGACAATCCGGAAGTCGATGCGGATCGGGCCCTGTTCCGGCGCCTGGGGCTGGTTCCGGAAGGCCGTAAGGCCGTCGCCACCGATTCTGCCTGAGACAATGTGGAACCTGGCTGAAGGTCTGGCTGAGCGTCGCGCTGCGGGTCTCGAGCGCCGTGTTCGCGCCCTGCAGCCGGTGGACGGTGTTCGGGTCCACGACGGTCGCCGTGAACTGCTGCAGTTCTGCAGCAACGACTATATGGGACTGGCCGCTGACCAACGACTGAGAGCCGCTTTCGTGGACGAAGCCATGTGCTCCGGCGTCGGCAGCGGCGCCTCGCATTTCGTCACGGGCCATCGGCCGGTGCACGAAGCCCTTGCCAGCCGCCTCGCCGCCTGGCTGCAGCGCGATCAGGTGTTGCTTTTTTCTTCCGGTTATCTGGCCAACCTGGGCATCGTTGATGCTCTGGTCGGACGTCGGGATCAGGTATACCAGGATCGCCTGAATCATGCTTCGCTGCTCGACGGTGCGCGCCTCAGTGGCGCCCGTCTGAAGCGTTACGCGCACGGCGATATGGAACAGCTCGAACGCAGTCTGAGCCGTGACGTGGAAGGTCGTCGCCTGATAGTCAGCGACGGTGTCTTCAGCATGGACGGGGATATTGCGCCGTTGTCGGAACTGGCGTCGCTGGCGGCGCGGTATGGCGCAGCAATGCTGGTGGATGACGCCCACGGTCTTGGGGTGCTTGGCGAGACGGGGGGCGGTTCGCTGCAGCAGGCCGGACTGGACCAGGACCGGGTGCCGCTGCTGGTCGGCACACTGGGGAAGGCCGCTGGCACCTTCGGTGCTTTTGTCGCCGGGCCCGCCGTGTGGGTCGAACATTTGCGTCAGCAGGCACGGACCCAGATCTACACCACGGCGCCCCCGGCGGCGCTTGCCGCAGCAACGCTGGTGGCCATCGACATCCTCACCGAGGAAACATGGCGCCGGCATCAGTTACAGGCATTGATCGCCCGTTTCCAGGCTGGCGCTGCACAACTCGGTCTGCGTCTGTTGCCGTCACCAACGCCGATTCAGCCTGTCCTTGTGGGTGATGCGGGGACGGCCCTCGAGGCCAGCGAGGCGCTGGATCGGCGGGGCATAATGGTCAGTGCGATCCGGCCGCCGACCGTGCCCGCCGGATCCGCACGGCTGCGGGTGACTTTTTCGGCGTTGCACAAGGAGGCGGATGTGGATCGGTTGCTGGAGGCCATGGCGGATATCCCTGTATTACGTTCGGCGGAGTCGGCATGAGCGATGATCCACGCTACCGCGAACGCGATCAGATCCGACGCGCCTTTGATGCCGCGGCGGCGCAGTACGAGCAGTCGGCCGTGCTGCAGCGGGAAGTGGGGCAACGGTTGCTGCATCGGCTGGAGTTGATCCGCTTGCAGCCGCGATTCGTGGTCGACCTTGGTTCGGGTACCGGTCTGCAGACCGAAGCCCTGCGCGAGCGTTACCGGAAGGCGCGGGTGATGGCCCTCGACGTGTCGCGGAACATGCTGCAGCAGACTCGGCGTCGCGGAACCTGGCTGCGGCCGTTGCCGGCTGTCCAGGCAAGCCTGGACCAGTTGCCGTTCGCCGACCGCAGTGTCGACCTGCTGTTCTCCAGCATGAGTTTTCAATGGAGCGATGAGCCCCGGCGGTTATTCAGCGAATGTCACCGAGTGTTGCGTCCGGGCGGTCTGCTGATGTTCTCGACTCTGGGTCCCGATACCCTGCGCGAACTGCGCCAGAGCTGGCAGGAGGTCGATGGCGCCGAACATGTAAACCGCTTTGTCGACATGCATGACCTTGGCGATGCACTGGTCGGCGCCCGCTTCGGTGACCCGGTGATGGATATGGAGCCGTTCACGCTAACCTATCCGGACCTGAAGGGTCTGGTGCGGGATTTGCGCGGCATCGGCGCTTCCACCATTCGCGGACAGCGGCGAAGTGGCCTCCTTGGCCGTGACGGCTGGGAGCGACTGCAGGCAGCCTATGCCGGCTTCCGCCAGGACGACGGCTTACTGCCGGCGACCTGGGAGGTGGTGTATGGTCACGCCTGGGCAACGGGTGAGCAACCGCAGCAACGTATGGAGGACGGCGCCGTCGTCATTCCCCTGGACGGCATTCGCGCGCGCCGAAGCACGTCATGAGCACTCTGGAACCGCTACCCGGATTCTTTGTCACAGGAACAGATACCGAGGTCGGCAAAACCGTTGTTTCCTGCGGTGTCATGCAGGCCTTGCGGGCGTCAGGACGGCGGGTTCGCGGCTTCAAGCCGGTGGCGGCGGGATGCGAAAGGACGCCGGGAGGTCTGCGCAATGGCGATGCACTGGCCCTGCAGGACCTATCGGACGGAGAAGTGGCTTATGAGGTGGCCAACCCGGTTGCCCTTGAGCCGGCCATCGCGCCGCATCTCGCGGCAGCGCGCATCGGCCGGAGTCTCATGGCGGCGGATCTGGCGACTCATGTCCGGGTGAACGGCCCTGGAGCCGGTGGCGTCAGTGTGGTCGAGGGTGCTGGCGGCTGGCTGGTGCCGTTGAACGGCGAGGAAACACTGGCCGATCTGGCGCGTCTGCTCGGCGCGCCGGTAATTCTGGTGGTGGCGATCAGGCTGGGGTGCATTAACCATGCGCTGCTCACCTCAGCGGCCATTGTGGCCAGTGGTCTGCGTCTGGCGGGCTGGGTCGCCAACTGTGCGGCACCGGATTCTGCGCTGGTTGACGAGCAGGTGGCGGCGATTCGCGAACGTCTCGAAGCCCGGTTTCTCGGCAAGGTCGGATATTCCGCCCATCCGACCGCGGCCGTGGTAGCAGCACAGCTCGATTGCGATGCCCTGATCGATGCCCTGGATGGGGCGTCGTGAACCCAAACCCGACCAGAGCGTTTCGGGCCAGGGTTTCCTCGGGAAAGGAACTCCTCTAACATTGGCCGCCGGCCATTCGCGCCTGTATGGCGCTCCTTGGCCTGGCATGGGGGTAAGTCCCATGGAGACGGAATCTCACGAAGGTGATGCCGCAGTCCGCCGGTTTTTGCTGCGCCCGAATTGTGGCGTTTACTGGCAGACCACGGTTATCGTGTTCGTCGCGATCGCAGCAGTGAGTCTCACGATCGCAACGCTGTTTGCTTTTGCCGGTTTCTGGCCGATTCTGCCATTTGCCGGTCTCGAGTTGACGGCGCTCGGCGTGGCGCTCTATGTTTCAGCAGTGCGTGGTAATTACCGCGAAGAAATTCGGGTCGACTCGTCGACCGTGGAGATCAGGAAAGGCCGGAAAGAGCCGGATAGGGTCTGGAACTTCGACCTGGCGTGGTCGGAAGTGTTGCTGGAAGCCTCCTTCCACCGTTGGTACCCAAGCCGTCTTGCAATCCGCTCGCAGGGAAATGCGGTCGAACTCGGCGCATTCCTCACTGAAGAGGAGCGTTTGTCGCTCGCGGAAGAGCTGCGACGTTGTATCGGGCCCATGGCTGCAAGGGGCATTCCGCCCGGTGGGGCAGCAGCAGTCGGGAACAGAACATCATGAACAAGAACCGCCCATCTCAGTCGGGAGAGAGCGAGGAATGAATCAGAACAAGTTGACGAGACTGTTCGTCGCATCCGTTGCAATGCTGGTGATGCTTTTTTCTGCTGGCGTGGCTGCCGAGTCCGATTGGCGGAGGCCATGGGGTGTCAATCTGCCGCAGGGGGTGACCAGCCTGAGCGAGGTCTCCTACAGCATGCACATGCTGACCTTCTGGATCGTGACCGTAATCGGCATCGTGGTTTTTGCCGGTGTCTTCTTCTCGGTATGGAAATTCCGCAAGTCGCAGGGTGCCAAGCCCGCCACCTGGCATCACAGTACTGCCGTCGAAATTGTCTGGACCGCGGTGCCGTTCCTGATCCTGCTTGGTATCGCCATTCCCGCGACCCAGGCAATGATCAAGATGGAAGACACCTCCGGCTATGAGATGACGGTGAAGGTGACCGGCTACCAGTGGATGTGGGAGTACGAATATCTGGACGAGGATATTCAGTTCTTCAGTCGGCTTGACCGCGACAGCGATCGGGCGCGGCAGCGCAATCCGGAAATCAGACCCCGCGATGTCGAGCACTACCTGCTGAACGTCGACAATCCGTTGGTTGTCCCCGTGAACACCAAGATTCGCTTCCTGCTGACCGCCAACGACGTGATCCATTCCTGGTGGGTGCCGGAGCTGGGCTGGAAGAAAGACACCATCCCCGGATTCATCAACGAAGCCTGGGCCGAGATTCGGGAGCCCGGTACCTACCGCGGGCAGTGCGCGGAACTGTGTGGCCGAGACCACGGGTTCATGCCCGTCGTGGTAGTGGCCAAGACCCAGGAAGATTACGAGCTCTGGGTCGCGGAACAGCAGGAAGACGCCAATGGCGAGGTCGCCGTCGATGACGAGGATCTGTCCGATATGGGCATGGACGAACTCATGGCCATTGGCGAGGGTGTTTACGGCAACCAGTGCATGGCCTGCCATCAGGCCGGTGGTGAGGGCATGGGCGACATGTTCCCGGCCCTGGTTGGCAGCGAGAAGGTGCTGGGTGATCGCGACGAGTACAAGTCGATCCTGATCGATGGCGTCAGCGGTACGTCCATGCAGTCGTTCGCCAATCTGAGCAATCAGGAACTGGCCGGTGTCCTTACCTATGTCCGCAACGCATGGGGCAATGATGAGGACGGTGAGGTTGTGTTCCAGCCTGCCGATGTGGACGCCGCCCGCTGATCGCGTGGCGGCCTCACGCGTCGGATGACTCCCTGGAGGTATAGGCAATGACGATGTATCCCATTTGGCGTCGCCGCGAGGCCGCTCGCTTTGGTGCAACTAGCCTGGCGACGGCTGTCGCCACATTGACTGCGGGTCTGTTCCTCGGCGCTGCGTCTGCCAGTGGCGTCGGTGCCCCGTCCGGGATGGACCCCGATGAGTTGATCGCGATAGGCGAACGCGTTTACGAGAATCAGTGCATCCAGTGTCATAAGGCTGACGGTCTCGGGGGCGATAATGTGGCCCCCGCGCTTGCTGGCAGCGATTACGTATTGGGTGATCGGGAAGCGTTCATTTTCACGGTGCTGGATGGTCGGCACGTGGAGGCCTTCATTATGGGGGCCCCGGGTTCGCCGATGCAGTCCTACGCGGATCTCAGTAACGAAGAACTTGCCGGTGTACTGACTTACATTCGCAACTCCTGGGGCAACGACGACGACGGCGGGGACGTGATCCAGCCGGATGAGGTCGAGGACGCCCGATAAAAAACCAGCTTTGAGTCGAGCAGTTAAAGCGATTTTACAAAGAGGTATTTTGGCCATGACCGCCACCACACACGATACCCATGACGCCCACCACCACGGACCTCCGCCGGGGTTCTTCAAGCGTTGGCTGTTTACCACCAACCACAAGGACCTGGGCGTCCTGTACATGCTGTTTGGCCTTCTGATGTTCTTCGTCGGCGGCGCCATGGCCATGGTGATTCGTGCCGAACTCTTCCAGCCCGGCCTGAACCTGGTTGACCCGCACTTCTTCAACCAGATGACCACCATGCATGCCCTGGTGATGATCTTCGGTGCGGTGATGCCGGCCTTCACCGGCCTGGCCAACTGGCTGATTCCAGTACAGATCGGGGCACCGGACATGGCGCTGCCCCGGATCAACAACTGGGCCTTCTGGCTTCTGCCGGCTGGTTTCGTACTGCTGCTGGCAACCCTTTTTCTGCCGGGTGGGGCGCCCGCGGGTGGCTGGACCATGTATCCGCCACTGGTGCTGCAGCTGGGTGATTCGTTCCCGTTCCTGATCTTCGCGGTGCATATTCTCGGCATCTCCTCGATCATGGGTTCGATCAACATCGTCGCCACGATCCTGAACATGCGCGCGCCGGGCATGACCCTGATGAAAATGCCGCTGTTCGTCTGGGCCTGGCTGATCACCGCCTTCCTGATCGTGGCCGTGATGCCGGTGCTGGCAGGTGCCGTGACCATGCTGCTCACTGATCAGTACTTCGGCACCAGCTTCTTCAGCGCAGCCGGTGGTGGTGATCCGGTGATGTTCCAGCACATCTTCTGGTTCTTCGGTCACCCGGAGGTGTACATCCTGATCCTGCCGGCATTCGGCATTGTGTCGGCGATCATTCCGACCTTTGCCCGGAAGCCGCTGTTCGGGTACAGCTCCATGGTGTACGCCACGGCCTCCATCGCATTCCTCAGCTTTATTGTCTGGGGCCACCACATGTTCACGGTGGGCATGCCGCTGGCCGGTCAGTTGTTCTTCATGTACGCCACGATGCTGGTGGCGGTGCCCACTGGGGTGAAGATCTTCAACTGGATGGCCACCATGTGGCAGGGGTCGATGACCTTCGAGACGCCCATGCTGTTCTCGATCGCCTTCGTCCTGCTGTTCACCATCGGTGGTCTGTCCGGGGTCATGCTGGCGCTGGCGCCGGTTGACCTGCAGTACCACGACACGTATTTCGTCGTGGCCCACTTCCACTACGTGCTGGTAACCGGTGCCGTGTTCTCGATAATGGCCGCCGTGTATTTCTGGCTGCCGAAGTGGACCGGCAACATGTACGACGAGAAGCTAGGTAAGTGGCACTTCTGGCTGTCGACCATCACCGTCAACGTGCTGTTCTTCCCCCAGCACTTCCTGGGTCTGGCCGGCATGCCGCGTCGTATCCCGGATTACGCGGTGCAGTTTGCCGAGTTCAACATGATCTCGAGCATCGGCGGCTTTGCCTTCGGCCTCTCGCAGTTGCTGTTTGTCTACATCATCGTGAAGTGCGTTCGCGGCGGTGAGAAAGCGACTTCCGAAGTCTGGGAAGGCGCCAGGGGTCTGGAGTGGACGTTGCCGTCGCCGGCGCCGTACCACACCTTCGAGACTCCGCCGGTGGTGAAGTAAGCGGGTGGCTGCGGACGATCGTCCACGGAGATCGGAACGGCGGCGGGGCATCATTCGCACCGCCCTCGTTCTCGCGGCCATCGCGCTGGGGCTTTACGTGACATTCATCCTGATTCAGGTGCTGTAATGACTGACGATACCGGTTACCACGGTCGCTCCGGTGGTCGTACTGCCGCCAAGATGGCACTTGTCGCCGTCGGCATGTTCGGTTTCGGTTTCGCCATGGTGCCCGCCTACCAGGTTTTCTGTGAGGTCACCGGCTTCAATGGCTTCGTCTCCAACGAAGCCTCGGCCGGCCCGGGGGATGTGGAATTCGATCCGGATCGCAAGGTGACAGTGGAGTTCGTGGCCACTGTCAACGGCAGTCAGCCGTGGACGTTCCGGCCCAAGCAATCGCGGATGGAAGTCACGCCTGGGGAGCTGTATACGGCCTATTTCGTGGCCGAGAATCAGTATGAGGGCAGTACGGTCAGTCAGATCATTCCCAGCGTTGCGCCGGGCACGGCGGGGCGCCATTTCAAGAAAACGGAATGCTTCTGCTTTACCGAGCAGCGATTCGCCGGCTCAGAACAACGTGACATGCCGGTGACCTTCTTCGTTGATCCGGCGCTGTCGGAGCGCACGCAGACGGTCACGCTGTCGTACACCTTGTTTGACATCAGGGACGGTGAACTGCCGGATTATGATGAGGAGGCAGCGGAACTGCATGCCGGGGCACCGCAGTCCGCCGATTAGGAATCTAAGGGGATTATAAGAATGAGTTCACATTCCAAGGACGCCTATTTCGTACCCGAAGACAGCCGTTGGCCGGTCTTTGGTGTTCCGGGCATGGTGCTGTTGGCTGCCGGTTTTTCGATTTATCTGAACGGCGGCTCGTCCGGTATGCCGATGATGATCGTCGGCGCCATCATCACTCTGATCATGACCGTGATGTGGTTCCGGGACGTGATCATCGAAGATGTGACCGGCAAGTATAATGCTCAGGTGGATATGTCCTACCGGCAGGGAATGGCCTGGTTCATCTTCTCCGAGGTCATGTTCTTTGCTGCCTTCTTCGGCGCGCTGTTCTACGCCCGCGTGTTCTCGATTCCATGGCTCAGCGGTGCAGACCCGGCAACCAGTCAGTTTCTCTGGGATTCCGTCAGCCTGGCCTGGCCGACCGCCGGTCCCGGCTTCCTGGATCTTGACTACACGCCGATGGGCGCCTGGGCCCTGCCGACCATCAATACGATGATCCTGCTCACGTCCGGTGTGACGCTGACCATCGCGCACCACGCGATGAAGCATAACGATCGCAGGAAGATCATCCTCGGGCTTGCCGCGACGGTGTTGCTGGGCGCGATCTTCATGAGCGTGCAGATTTATGAATACGTGCACGCCTATCAGGATCTGAACCTGCGCATGGATACCGGTATCTACGGTTCCACGTTCTTCATGTTGACCGGGTTCCACGGGCTGCATGTGACGCTGGGTGCGATCGCCCTGTTCGTGATCCTGCTTCGTGTCATGCGCGGGCATTTCACCGCCGAGAAGCATTTCGGTTTTGAAGCCGCTGCCTGGTACTGGCATTTCGTCGACGTGGTCTGGTTGATCCTGTTCGTCTTCGTCTACGTCATCTGACGACGACTTTCGGCGACTCACGCCGGATCAAATCGGCTTTTTCGGCGGGCCGCCCGGGAGACCGGGCGGCCCGCTTTGCGCAGGATCTCGATAACGTCGGACTGATGTGCGGCGTGTTCCCGCAGCAATTGATTGATCGCGGGTCGGATCAGGGCCGGAATGGATCGTTCGGTTCAATAACGCCGAACAGGAACAACACGATCAGGACGCTGAAAAGTGCGACAGACAGCGCGATTCGCACCGTCAGGGCGCGGACCACGCGCTTCTGGTCGCTGCTGTCCCGGATCAGGTAGTAGGCACCGGAGGCGAGGCTGGCGACGATGACAGCGAGAACAAGCAGCACGATGATCTTTATAACGACGGTCATTGGGAGTCCCGTTTCCTGTCCAAGGGGCCGGGCGGTCATTTCCAGCACCGCCACGAAGCATTGACGCGATGCGCATCGGATCGTTCGATTTCCGGCCCGGGCTGGTACCAACAGCAGCGTTCCTGTTGCTTCTGCCCGGCTTGATAGCGCTCGGTTTCTGGCAGCTGGACCGCGCTGAGCAGCGGCAGGGCCTGCTGGACAGCTTCGATGCCCAGCGCACCGCTGAGCCGGTGGACCTGAATCGCGATCGGCTGGACCCCGATACCATGCTATTCCGGCCAGCGCGTGCGGAAGGCGAATTCCTGACCGGGCGCACGCTGCTGCTCGATAACCAGACGCACCGGCGAACGGTAGGCTACCACGTGCTAACCCCTTATCGCCTCGCAGAAAGCGACCAGGCGGTACTGGTTGATCGCGGATGGGTGCCAGCGGGCGACAGTCGTGCCGAACTGCCTGACACCGCCATGCAGAACCCGGAGATTTCGATCGAGGGGCACCTCGATCAGGGGCCACCAACGGGCATTCGCCTCGGCGGTATCGCAGATGGCGAGACGGGTTGGCCGCTGCGTATCCAGTACATCGATTATGCCGAACTTGGTGACAGGATCGGTACCGAACTCCTGCCCGTGGTGCTGCGGCTGGCCCCGGACAGCGCCGAAGGCTTTGTCCGGGAGTGGCGGCCCGAACATCCGGACGGCTACGGCCCGGAACGGAACCGCGCGTATGCGGTCCAGTGGTTCGGACTTGCTGCAGCCCTTGTCGTCATCTATTTCGCCGTAAACCTGCGGCGGCGACCGGAGGACCTGAATGAGTGATACCGGAAAAAGGCCGGCGCCGTGGCCCCTGATCCTGCTGTTTGCCAGTTTCCTGGTGCCTGCAGCGATCGCCTGGACCATGTTCTTCACCGGCTGGCATCCCAGCGGAACCGGTAACTACGGCGAGCTGGTCCAGCCGCCGCATCACCTGGACGGCGAACTGCGCGATACTGACGGTGCCGTCATTGGCCGTGATCACTTCCGCGGCCGCTGGACCATCCTGATGGTGCGCGATGGCGCCTGCACCGAGTCTTGCGTCGAACGCCTGGACGAGACCCGTCGGGTGCGTCTGGCGCTCGCCCAGAATGCCGATCGGGTGCGCCGCGTGCTGGTCCTGCCGGAGGGCGCCGAGCCGCCAGGCGAAGCGCTGCTGGAGGGGCATCCTGACCTGCGGGTCTTGTTCGGTGATGATCCTGTCCCTGCCGGGCGACGCCTCGACAATGAAGCAGGCACCGCCGTATCGCTGCTCGATACCCGGGCCTACCGCATGATGGCCTACCCGGAACCGCTTGATGCCGGTGGTCTGCTGCAGGATCTGAAAAAGCTGCTGAGACTGTCCAATATAGACCTGGAGCGCCTCCAGGGCCTGTCGGAGGATGATTGAGAGCAATGACTACGCGCGCGTTTTTCCGTCTTTCCCTGGGTGCCGTCGGCCTCACCGTCCTGGTCGTACTGCTGGGCGCCTGGGTTCGTCTGGAGGATGCAGGGTTGGGCTGCCCCGACTGGCCGGGTTGCTACGGAATGCTCCTGGGTGTGCCGCAGACGCCGGAGGCGATAGCCGCAGCCAATGAGGCCTACCCTGAGCGTGCGGTCGAGGTCGACAAGGCCTGGAAGGAGATGATTCACCGCTATGCTGCCGGCATCCTCGGGCTTGTCGTGTTCGCCCTGGCGGTCATGGCAGTGCGCAACCGGCATCGCCCGGGGCAGCCGCTCAAGCTGCCACTGTTTCTCGCCTTACTTATTATCGCCCAGTCGATTCTCGGCATGTGGACCGTGACCTGGCAACTGAAGCCGATGGTCGTGACCATGCATCTGCTGGGTGGCATGACGACCCTGAGTCTGCTCTGGTGGCTGACGTTGCGCCAGGGGCGCCTGCTCAGGCCGGATACGTCTGAACCCGTGGCCCGCTCCCTACGGCCATGGGCGCTGCTGATCCTGATAATTGTCGCTTTCCAGATAGCCCTCGGCGGTTGGGTGAGCACCAACTATGCGGCCCTTGCCTGTACTGACTTCCCGACCTGTCAGGGTCAATGGGTTCCCGATGCAGATTATCAGGAGGCCTTCGTGATCTGGCGTGGCCTGGGTGTGGACTACGAATTCGGCGTCCTTGATCATCCCGCCCGCGTTGCCATTCAGTTCGTGCATCGCATAGGCGCCGTGGTGGTGGCGATTGCCGTACTCGGCCTGCTGCTGGCTGTCTGGCGTCGCGCGGCGGGCACGCTGAGCGCGAAGATCGCCGGCGTCATGGGCGTGGCGCTGGTTCTCCAGTGGCTGCTCGGGATCGGCAATGTGCTCTACAGTCTGCCGTTGTGGATGGCGGTGGCGCACAACGGTGGCGCGGCTCTGCTCCTGTTGAGTGTGGTCGCGCTCTGTCATAGTCTGCGTCCCCTTGAGATGCCGGACCGGCAAGCGCCGGTCCGCACGACGACATGACAGGAACCGCAAGGTGCAACAACGGAACGTGGCGGAGAACTCGGGCGTGACCGGCGTCGCAGCGAGCTGGCGGGATTACTACGCCCTGTGCAAGCCCAAGGTGGTGGCCCTGTTGGTGTTCACCGCCATCGTCGGCATGGTTCTCGCCGCACCGCCGGGGCAGGTGCCCTGGGATGCCCTGATCGTTGGCAGTATCGGTATCGGTCTGGCGTCTGCCTCGGCGGCAGCGATCAACCAGTTGGTTGATCAGCAGGTCGACGCCCGCATGGCCCGGACCAGGGGGCGACCCCTGCCGCAAGGCATTATTAGCTCGCGTAATGCCGTGCTCTTTGCCGGAGGTCTGGGCGTGATCGGCCTGGCCTTGCTGTATTTCCTGATCAACCCGCTGACCGCGGTACTCACATTCCTGTCATTGATGGGTTACGCCTTCGTATACACGCTGTATCTGAAGCGCGCGACGCCGCAGAACATTGTTATCGGTGGGGTGGCGGGCGCCGCGCCGCCGGTGCTGGGCTGGGCCGCCGTGACCGGTACTGTCGATGCTCATGCGCTCTTGCTGTTCCTGATCATCTTCATCTGGACACCGCCGCATTTCTGGGCCCTCGCCATTCACCGCCGCGAGGATTACGCACGGGTCAGTATTCCGATGTTGCCGGTTACCCATGGCGTGCCCTTCACCAAGCTGCAGATCACGCTCTATACCATTCTGCTGTCAGCGGTGACCCTTTTGCCCTTTGCGCTACGCATGTCCGGGCCGCTCTACCTGTTCGGTGTAACGGCATTGAACGCCGTGTTCCTGTATTACGCGGTGGCAATGCACCTGTCCGATGACGAGAGCCTGCCGATGAAGGCTTTCGGCTATTCGATTACCTACCTGATGGGGGTGTTCGGGCTGCTGTTGCTGGACCACTATCTGCCGCTGATCCTGGCACCGTTCGTATAGGGAAACACTGATTTATTCCCGCGTCTGCGCCCGAGACCGGTTTTGGTCATCTGGCAAGGCGCGGTGCCGGTTCGGTAGCCCGAGCTACCGGGCCGGTGGCGCAACGCCGCCAGGGGCCAAAACCGGCCGGG
>LFIK01001639.1_pt1 | contig 17910 bp, 15 predicted proteins | sample 643401 | NCBI WGS metagenome assembly LFIK01 (sample SAMN03777447, study PRJNA286221) | soda lake metagenome | biome: soda lake; feature: Kulunda steppe; material: water; isolation source: sample T5-Br brine of Lake Tanatar-5 | place: Russia: Kulunda steppe | collected 2010-07
CGCCGACGAGATTGAGGCCGAGAAGCCGGGCGCTCGACAGATCGAGCGCGCCCGCCGGCATCAATTGCTCGCGCAAGGCTGCCAGCATTCCGGCGCGGGCACGCGAGGCGGCGATCGCATCTTCCCGGGAAACCGCCTTGAAGCGGACCGGTGCCCCGGGGCGCTTCTGGGCGAAGCGGGCGAGATCGGCGGTAATGATGGTCGCGATCTTGGGATAGCCGCCGGTGGTCTGCCGGTCAGCCATCAGCACGATCGGCTCACCCGACCCGGGGATCTGTATCGATCCCGTCACGATGCCGTCCGAGACGATGTTGAAACCGTCCCGATGCGCGATTGCCGGGCCGTTCAGGCGATAGCCCATGCGATCGGCCTGTTGCGAGACGCTGTAGGTGTTGTCGAAGAACGCCGCGATGGCTTCCTCGGAGAAGTAGTCGTCCTGCGGCCCGAGCAGGACGCGGATCGGATCGTCCGTCGGTGCGGGTGGATCGACGAGCATCAGATCGTCGCCGGAGGGTGAGACCTGGCGCAGCGCGAGCGTGTCGCCGGCTCTCAGGGCGCGCCCGTCAACGCCGCCCAGGGCCGAGCGCTGATGCAGCGAGCGGCTTCCGAGAACCGGCTCGAGCGCGAGCCCGCCGGCGATAGCCAGCATCGCGAACATGCCCTGGCGCGGAGCCCCGATGCTGAAGCTGCAACCTTCCTCGATGGTGATGCTGCTGGCCTCGGCGACGGGCTCGCCCTCGACGCTCAGCAGCGCACCCGCCCCGAACAGGGCGATGCGCACCCGACCACTCTCTACGCGAAATCTGCCGCCGAGCCCTGCGAATTCGAGCGCGGCCTCGCCGGGTTCGTTGCCGACCAGAAGATTCGCAATGGCGAGGGCATCGCGGTCCATGGCCCCGGCAGGGCCGACGCCGTAGCGTTGCAGGCCAAAGCGACCGGCATCCTGGATCGATGTAGCGGGTCCGCAATCCAGCACGGACAGGATGGCGCCTTCAGGCATCGCGTCCTCCCGTCTCCAGCTCTTGCGCGATCCATTCGCCCGCAGCCGCCCGCGCGTCCAGATCCGCCCAGCGTTCCGCCGGTGTCGGCTCGAACACCACCTCGTCTCCCGCATCGATCAGGAAGGCGGGGTTGCGTGCGGGCATGAAATTGCGCAAGGGGGTGCGCCCGATCAGGTTCCAGCCCGAGGGCGCTTCGATCGAGGCGATATTGGCCTGATCGCCGCCGATCGCGATCGAGCCGGCCGGGGTCACCGTGCGCGGATTGGTCCGACGCGGTGTCGCCAGAGTCGGGTCGAGCCCGGCGAGATAACAGAAGCCCGGTGTGAAGCCGAGCATCGCGACCGTGTAGACCGCCCCGGCATGCCGGTCGATGAGCGTCGAGGGCGACATGGCGTGGCGCTCGGCCAGGGTTTCGAGGTCGATGCCGAAATCACCGCCATACACGACCGGCACCCGCCAGCGCCGGGGCGTCTTCACCTTGCCGGCGAGATCGGGCAGGAGCGCGCGGATCGCCGCTTCGATCGCGTCATGATCCGTCGCCAGCGGATCGAACTGCACCATCAGGGCGCGATAGGTCGGCACGGTTTCGATCAATCCCTCGGGGCGTGACGCGCAGAGCGCGGCATCGAGCTCCAGCGCCAGCGCATTGAGCCGCGCATCCACGTCGCGCCCGAACTCGACGCTCAGCGCAGCATCGCCGCATGGCAGGAACAGGGGATTGATTTCGCCGTCGCCGCCTGTCACGAAGCCCCTCCAGAGATCGCGCCGGCGCGTGTCGGTTCCGGCATCAGCGTGAAATTTACCGACATTTTATCAGCATAATATCGATAATCAAGCGAATGTCTGAGCGCACCTCCGACATGGCCGAGCATGCCCCCGGCAGGCGGCGATGGCAAACCGGGTTTGCGCCCCGGTTTCAATGCGCCGAGGGCCGGCCCGGCGGGCGCCTGCCGACGGAAAATGCCCCGCTGTTGCCCTCGCGTTTCGCCGCACCCGTCTCGCCGGTGATGACTGTGCATCCGGGCGCAATATGGGCTAGCATGGGGGCATGGCGATCACCCTGGCATCCGGCCTGATCTATCATCCCGATTACCTGTCGCGCGCCGAGCAGGACGCCCTGGTGGCGGAATTGCGCACGCTGATCTCCGCCGCGCCGCTGTTCACGCCGCGCATGCCGCGTAACGGAAAGCCGTTCTCCGTGCGCATGAGCAATTGCGGCCCGCTCGGCTGGGTGGCGGACGAGAAGGGGTATCGCTATCAGGCGACACATCCGCAGACCGGCGCTCCCTGGCCGGCTATGCCGGCGCGGATCCTCGCGCTCTGGGATGAGCTTTCCGGTTACCCGCATCCCCCGGAGGCCTGTCTGATCAATTTTTACGCCAGCGATGCGCGGATGGGTCTGCATCAGGATCGCGACGAGGAAGATTTCGATGCGCCGGTCATCTCGCTCTCGCTCGGCGACACGGCGGTGTTCCGTTACGGGGGAATCAGCCGGAAAGACCGCACCGCCTCGGTGCGCCTGGCATCGGGGGATGCGATCGTTCTCGGCGGCGAGGCGCGGTTGATACATCACGGCGTCGATCGCTTGATCCCGCAATCATCGACCTTGCTGCCCGATGGCGGGCGCATCAACCTGACCCTGCGCCGGGTGACCCGTCCACAGGGTTGATGCGCCGTTCAGACGCCGGCGGCGAGTTTCTCCGCCACGCGCGGAGCGAAATAGGTGAGGATGCCGTCAGCGCCGGCGCGCTTGAAGGCCATCAGGCTCTCCAGCATCGCCCGTTCCCCGTCGAGCCAGCCATTCGCCGCAGCAGCCTGGATCATGGCGTATTCGCCGGAGACCTGATAGGCGAAGGTGGGCACGCCGAACTCGCGCTTCACGGCGTGGATGATGTCGAGATAGGGCATGCCCGGCTTGATCATCACCATATCGGCGCCTTCCTCCAGATCGAGGGCGACTTCGCGCAGGGCCTCACGGCTGTTGCCAGGATCCATCTGATAGGTCCGCTTGTCGCCGAGCAGGGTCGCGTTGGTGCCGATCGCGTCACGGAACGGGCCATAGAATGCCGAGGCGTATTTCGCGGCATAGGACATGATCTGCACGTCCTGGAAGCCCGCCGCGTCGAGCGCCTCGCGAATCGCGGCCACGCGCCCGTCCATCATGTCGGAAGGCGCGATCACATCGGCGCCGTTGCGGGCCTGGACGACGGCCTGCTCGGCCAGCACGGCGACGGTTTCATCGTTGAGGATGCGCCCGTCTTCCATCAGCCCGTCATGGCCATGGGAGGTGTAGGGATCGAGCGCCACATCGGTGACGATGCCGATCTCGGGGATCTCCTTGGTGATGGCGCGGCAGGCGCGGCAGACGAGATTGTCTCCGTTCAGGGCTTCCGAACCGCGGGCATCGCGCAAATCGGCACCGGTATTGGGAAACAGGGCGATGGCCGGTATGCCCAGCCGCGCTGCACGCTCCGCCTCGCGCAGGGCGATATCCACCGAAAGCCGCTCCACACCCGGCATCGACGACACGGCGATCCGCTCGCCCGTGCCTTCGGTCAGGAAGAGCGGCCAGATCAGATCGGCTGTGGACAGCGTGTTCTCGCGCACCATGCGGCGAGACCAGTCACTCTTGCGATTGCGGCGTGGGCGATGCCGGATGTCACGCTGCTGCTGCCCGGTCGCGGTCGCGGGTTCGGTGCGATCGCGGGCTTCGGTCGCCTTGCCGGGGCGCTTGAAGGGCGTGAGATTGGACGACATCATCTTCTCCGCGCCGCAGACGGGTTGGGGGGAATGCGGCTGTCGGCGAAAACCTATAGCACTTCGGAATTATTCCAAGAATGGGGAAATCACCGTATTTCCCGTCCGGAAGCGCCCATGGTTGACCCTTGGGGTCTGCGACGTCTAACTGTCGAGACGTCGGTCATGAGCATGATCGCGGGATCTGGTGGCGGAAACGGAGCCGGCCCATCATGGCGCAGGAAAACGCGATGCAGGAAAATTCGACGCAGGAGAACGCGGCGCAGGAACCGGAAGTGATCTGCGAGCGTGTCGGACATGCGGGCATGATCACGCTCAATCGGCCAAAGGCGCTGAATGCCCTGACCCTGGGCATGGTGCGGGCGATGCGCGAAGCGCTGGACTCGTGGGCAGACGATGCCGCGATTTCCTGCGTGGTCATCCAGGGTGCGGGCGAGAAGGCCTTCTGCGCCGGCGGCGACATCCGCCGGCTGGTGGAGGCCGGCAAGGAGGGCCGCACCGAAGAGGCGCTCAGCTTCTGGCGCGAGGAATACGAGCTCAATGCCCTGATCGCCGCTTATCCCAAGCCCTACGTGGCCCTGATCGAGGGGATCTGCATGGGCGGCGGCGTCGGCGTGTCGCTGCACGGCTCGCACCGGGTTGCCGGCGAGCGCTACCTGTTTTCCATGCCCGAAGTCGGGATCGGCTTCTTCCCCGATGTCGGGGCAAGCTATGTCCTGCCGCGCCTGCCCGGGCGCACGGGAATCTACCTCGCCCTGACCGGCGCCAGGCTGAAATCGGCCGACGCCCTGGCGCTCGGCCTCGCCACCCATGCCGTATCCGCAGACGATTTCGACGCGGTGCGCGAGAAGCTCCAGGCCGGGGAGGACGTCGATTCGACCCTTGCCGGCTTCGCGCGCGAGTTGCCCGAGCCACCCATCGAGGCGCTCCGCCCGATGATCGACCGCGTCTTCGATGAAGGCTCCGTCGCGGAGATCATCGCCGATCTCGAATTCGAGGGCAGTGAAGCCGCCAGCGGTATCGCGAAGACCATCCGGGGCAAGTCGCCCACATCCCTGAATATCGCCTTCGAGCAGATGCGCCGGGGCGCGGGCATGGATTTCCGTGAGGCGATGCGCATGGAATACCGCATCGTCTCGCGCATCCTCGACGGGAAGGACTTCTATGAGGGGGTGCGCGCGGTGCTGATCGACAAGGACCAGACCCCGCAATGGGATCCGCCAGATCTCGACAAGGTGGATGCGGCCACGATCCAGGCTTACTTTGCGCCGCTGGGCGATGCGGAGCTGCGGGTGTGATCCCGTTTCTGGGGCGGCGGCCTGGGATCCGTCCGTCTGCCCATCCCGAGCAAGCGCGCAGCGATGCCGCCTTGCGCAGTGCGAGCCCGGAGGGCCGCCGCTTCGGCTGGGATGATGCGCTTGTCTGGATGATGCGCCTTCTGGCGTTGCTCTGGCTTGCCAAGGGCCTGTATTTCTGGGCCGTGATCCTGGGAGCCGGCGAGGGTATTCCCCCGTTCGAAACCCGTTCGCTCGGCTTTCAGAGCATGGTGGTGTTCTTCGCCGTGGTGAACCCGGTCGTCGCCGTCGGCCTCTGGATGGCGGCGAGCTGGGGCGGGGTGCTCTGGCTACTGGCGGTGATGAGTTTTCTGATCCTCTCCAGCATCTTCCCGACCGGGCTGATGCCTGGACCCATACCCTTGCTCGCAAGCATCGCCCTGATTGCGATCTACCTCGCCCTGTCCTTCCTCGCCGCAAGTCGGCAAGGTGGCCGGTGAGCGCGGTACACAGGCGGTACCGCGCTCGTTTTCAGACCTTCATTCGACGAGGCGGACAACCCTGCCGGTCGTGACGATTTCCGGGCACGAAACGATCAGGCGGATGTCGTCGAAATCCGCGTCGGTCCAGTCGTTTTGTCGTGGATGGCCGTCGGGATAGACAGGGCGATCCTCCCAGCCGAAATACATGTACTTGCCTTCCTCGCAGGGCGCGGTGGCCTCTTCCGGCGTTCGGTGGCTGTCGGGATTGGGGATCACCCCGCCTTCGCGCTCTTCCTTGCATTCGTCCATGTTGTCGCACAGGACCGTTTCGATCAGACCGACGCCTTCCATGTCGATCTCTTCCCAGTTGGTGCCGTTCCTGACGCGATAGCCGTGAATGCTATGGTCGAGAACGCGGGTGTTCGGGTTGACGATCGTATCGGTAAAGTACTTGTACACTTCGCGCGTGGGATCGTCCCAGCGCTCGGGGCTGGTTCGCGCGCCGCGGACATTACGCAGCTTGTAGCTGACGAATTCGCCCGCACCGCATTCCGGCAGGTCGGCATCGTAGACTGTCGTGGTTGAGTTGTCAGCGATCGGCACGAAGTTGCTCCGCCCCTTGTCCTCGTCGTCGGCGCGTGAGGGATCGAAGCAGTACATGTAGATGCGATTATAGTCTCCGGCTTCCGGATCCAGCATCGACATGTCGGGCGGCAGCACACGCCAGGTCGGCGGAATACGGTTCGAGACGGATCGGACGCCTGGTGTCAGGAAAGCGGGCATGCCCGGAACCGCTGCCAGCAAGGTCGTGCTGAGCCGCGCCTGGATCCGGACCTCGTAATTTGCGCTGTCGAGCCATGTGCCGGTCACGCTGATATCCGTAATCTGGTCACTCAGCTCGCTGCGCAACTGGGTCTCGGCCTGGGCGAGAATCGCCGGAGCCGTGAACGGATCATCGGCGGCGGCGATGGCGATGGCGACCTGATCGGAGGTGCTGCGCAGATGCTCGCGCAGATCCGTCGTGCGGCTGTAATCGAGAGCGGCACCCGTCACCCCCATGAGGGGAAGCAGGGCCAAGCCGAATATGAGCGCGACGTTGCCGCTCTGGTCGGTGATGAAGCGTTTCATGGAATCGCCTCCAGAAAGAAAACCTGCATCTGGATAAGGTTATGGCTGAAAAGAATAGGTTTTTTGGATCGTTAGAATTTTAGTCATATGCAATAAAAATCTATACAATCTTCGATTGCCTAAAGAAGTCGTCTGATTTTGTTTTGTTGATAGGCGGCTTATGAAGCCGAGTATCAATTAAAAGATGTGGGATTCTTATTGAAAGACGCTTTAATTGCGCTTCTTCATCGTTCGATCGCCCTTCAACGTTATGGCGGACCCAGCGTCAGCGCAACGCCGGGTGACGGTGAAAAAGTGCGATATCTTGGGTTGCTTTTCGTCTCGTCCAGCGCCACCCGGGATGCGCCGGGGCGCGTCTTTTTCGGAACAGCTGCGCTCGCGACGCGTTGCCGTTTCAGACAAAAGGAGAGCAATCATGCGCAGACGCCTCATCGTGGCCGCGCTCATCTACCTTCCGGTCAACGCGGTCCTCTTCGGCCTCAAGATGGTGCCGATCCTGACGATACCGCCTCTTACCGCCAATGCGCCGGCCCTGATTCCCTTCGCGACGGCGAGCACGTTCATTCTGGCGATCCCGATCGCCTGGTTCCTGGCGCCTTATCTGCAATCGCAGGCATTCGCCGATATGCGCCGCCGTGTCGGCGTTCGGTTCCGAAAGGGTGAGCCACCGAAGACCGTAGCAGCCGAGCGGGGCGCGGAAGAGGTCGGTGTCGATCAGATCGGTGGTGGCAAGGACCAGATCACACCCACGCGCAAGACATAAGTCCGGGCGGCTGTCGCCTCTGTGGGTTGCGTCAGTTGGTGGGCGAGATAACTGCCGGGCGAAGTCCCGCAGCCGCGTTCGGCGTTACCGGAATTGCCCCGGCGCGTCGCCCATTGTCATCCTGTAGAAAGCTTCGTGGCGCTCGTCTGGCAAGACCGGGATCGTCAATTGCTTCTGCCATTCATAGGCGCTGGCAATATTCCCGTAAGCTTCCGAGGCGCGTGTCAGAAGCCCGTCGCGATCCTTGATCACGATCTTTCCGCGGCAGCAGCTGATGATGTCGGTCCGGGTGAGGTCCATGCAGACGGCGTTGACGGTCGCCCGACGCAAGCCGAGCGCCTCGGCAAGGCCTTCCTGCGTGATCGCGATGGTTTCACCATGGACGGCATCGTGGGCGTGGAGCAGCCAACGGGCGACCCTTTCCGGCGCCAGGCTCAGGCTGTTGCATGCGGAGGATTCGAGCAGTTGGGTGATCGTGGCGCGACCATAATAGAGCATGATGGTGCGCAGACAGGGAAACTTTTCGAGCATCTTCGTGATCGCCTGCATCGGCAACCAAAGCGCCTCGCCGGGAATGCGCACGATGGAGCGGCTGATCGTCGTTCGGCCATCCAGAAAGACGGAAAGCCCGATCATGCCCTCCGGACCGATCGCCATTTTTTCCGCGACGCGACCGTCGCTGCGGATCGCCATCAGGGATATCTGTCCCGATAGCGGAAAAACCGCATGGGTGAGTGGCTGGCCTTTTTCAAAGATGAGTTCACCGGCATGCATGCCACGTAACAAGGCATGCTGCAGGACAAAATCGAGGGCAGGGGGGCGCAAAAGGGCAAGAAGCCGGTTCTGCGAGGCTGGTATCGATGACAAATCGTTGCTCCGGGTACGGGGGAATGCTTCCGGATCGAGAAACATACGTAATGCGATCAAGGCCATTTTGCCATGGCAAAGTTATGTCCCCGAACATGCGGGATGTGTAACTCTTGCGGATAAGATTTTTCGTTCATGTAACAGGGGCGAGATACCGTACGCTTTCGCATGATGCTGTGTCAGCTATGCCGCATTGTGTGGCGCTCGCGTAATGCGCAAAGCTGTGTGAGCGACAATTCTGCTTCATCGACAGCGGGCGGTATACACGCTATCTGAACAAAAGAAACGCGATGACGCTTTGCCCGCGGGCGGTTTCGAGCATCGGAAAACGATAGAGCAAGAACGGATCAGGAGTCGATCATATGAGCACGGAGAACGGGGCCGAGCTGCCCGAACGCGAAGCGATGGATTTCGACGTCGTGATCGTGGGCGCGGGCCCTGCCGGGCTCGCTGCCGCGATCCGCATCAAGCAGATCGCTGCCGAGGCAGGTGAGGATTATTCCGTCGTCGTGGTGGAAAAGGGCGCGGATATCGGTGCGCATATCCTCTCCGGCGCCGTGATCGATCCCAGCGGCCTCGACGCGCTCCTGCCGCAATGGCGCGAGGATCCCGAGCGCCCGTTGAAGACGCAGGTCACGGATGACCAGTTCCTCTTCCTCGGCCCCGGCGGCGGCATCCGTCTGCCCAATTTCGCCATGCCGAAGCTGATGAACAATCACGGCAATTTCATCGGCTCCCTCGGCGAAGTCGCCCGCTGGCTCGCGCCGCAGGCCGAGGCGCTGGGCGTCGAGATCTATCCCGGTTTCGCTGCGGCGGAAGTGCTGCATGACGAGGATGGCCGCGTGCTCGGCATCGCCACCGGCGATATGGGCGTCGATCGCGAGGGCAAGCCGGGGCCGAATTTCACCCGCGGCATGGAGCTGCGCGGCAAATACACGCTCTTTGCCGAGGGCGCGCGCGGCCATCTCACCAAGCAGCTGATCCGCAAGTTCGAGCTCGATGCGGGGCGCGAGCCGCAGAAATACGGGATCGGCATCAAGGAAGTCTGGGAGGTTGCGCCCGAGAACCATCACCCCGGCCTCGTGCAGCATTCCTTCGGCTGGCCGCTCGACAACCGCACGGGCGGCGGCTCGTGGCTGTATCATTACGGCGAGAATCTCGTCTCGGTCGGTTTCGTGATCCACCTGAACTACGAGAATCCGACGCTCTCGCCCTTCGACGAGATGCAGCGATTCAAGACCCACCCGATGATCGCCCCGACCTTCGAGGGCGGCAAGCGCATCGGCTACGGCGCGCGCGCCATCGTCGAGGGCGGCTGGCAATCGGTGCCGAAGCTCGCCTTCCCCGGCGGCTGTCTCGTCGGTGATGCGGCGGGCTTCGTCAACGTGCCGCGCATCAAGGGCAGCCACAACGCGATCCATTCGGGCATGCTCTGCGCCGAGCATCTCGTTCCCGCCCTGCGCGAGGGTCGCGCCAATGACGAGATCGCGAGCTACGACGCGGCATGGCGCAGCTCCGCTGTCGGCGAGGATCTCAAGCCCGTGCGCAACGTCAAGCCGCTCTGGTCGAAATTCGGCACGCTTCTCGGCATCGGGCTCGGCGGGCTCGACATGTGGATGAACCAGATCTTCAAGGGCTCGCTCTTCGGCACGATGAGCCACGGCAAGCCCGATCACGCCACGCTGAAGCCGATCGATCAGGTCAAGCATCTGACCTATCCCAAGCCGGACGGCGTGCTGACCTTCGACAAGCTCTCCTCGGTCTTCCTCTCCAATACGAATCACGAGGAAGAGCAGCCCTGCCATCTCACCTTGAAGGATGCGAGCATCCCGATCGCGCAGAACCTGCCGAAATACGGTGAGCCGGCACGGCTCTACTGCCCGGCGGGGGTCTATGAGGTGGTCTATGACGACGAGGTGAAGAAGACCAATCCGCGCTTCGTGATCAACGCGCAGAACTGCGTCCACTGCAAGACCTGCGACATCAAGGATCCGGCCCAGAACATCAACTGGGTCACCCCTGAAGGCGGTGGCGGGCCGGTCTATCCGAACATGTGACCCGTGATCGGCGCGGCGCGGGCGAGCCGTGTGGCAACCTTACGCCTTGCGGGGCGGCGCATGAAGGGTCATGCTCGCCACAAATGGAACGAACGCGTCGCCTGATGGCGGCGCGGCTGATCGAGGAGCTTCCGTTCCCGTGTACCAGACCCACCGTCCGATACCGCCGTTTTCCCGTCTGCCCGTTGCGGCGATCTTCGCTCTGGCCGCCCTGATCGGGTTCGGGGCGCCTGGCTCCGCGAAGGCGGAAAGCCTGCGCGTCGAGGAATTGCGCGAGCTGCCGGTTCCCGCCGCCAGCTTCTCCGGGAATTTCCTGGCAGCGCATGTCGCGCTCGACTTTCACGGCCGTGCTCGCGATGCCAGGCGGGACGTCGCTGCGGCTGCGGTATTCTATCGGTGGCTACTGGTCCGCAGCCCGGATGATCTGCCCCTGGCCGAAAGCGCTCTCATCGCCTTTCTGGCTGCGGGCGACATGGATTATGCCATTCAGGCTGCCGAGCAGGTGATCGAGGGTGATCATGAACACGGGCTGGCGCAGCTCGCGCTCGCCGTGGATGATATCCGCGAAGGCCGCTACGAACAGGCGCGCGAGCGGCTGGACGAAAGCGGTCGCGCAACCGCGCAAGACCCTCTCGCGACCTTGCTGCGGGCCTGGAGTTATGCCGGGAGCCAGTTGGAGGAAGAAGCGCTCGCCACGATCGACACGCTCGCCGGCGAACCCGGTTTCGAACTCCTGCGCTATTATCACGGTGCGCTCGTCGCAAGCTTCCTCGGGCTTCAGGAGGAAGCGCGCGAGCGCTTCGCCGTCGCGCTCGAGATGCAGCCACAGGCCCTCAGCGTCGTGGATTCCTACGCCCTCTTCGCCGCCCGGGACGAGCGTCTGGATGATGCGTTGTCGGCGTATGACGCCTTTCTCGAAGTGTTCCCACGGCACCCGATAGCGACGCGTAACCGTGCTGATCTCGCAGCCGGCGAAACGCTGCCCCGCGCGGTATCGAGCGTCAACGAGGGGGCTTCCGACGTGCTCTATACCTTCGCCTCGATCAGTGGCGAGGGTGACGACATGGTCTCGCTGATCTATCTGAGCCTCGGCCTGCATCTCGCGCCAGCGCATGATATGGCACTGGTCCTGCTCGGGGAGTATCTGCGCGAGATGGAGCAATATGCTCTGGCGATCGCGGCCTATGATCGGGTCCCGCGCTCTTCACCGCTGAGGGCAGGCGCCGATTCGGAGATCGGCCTTCTTTTGGAGGAGCTCGACCGCAAGGAGCAAGCGGTTGCGCATCTCGAAGCGATTCTCGAACGCGATCCGGCGAATCTCGACGCCGCCACCGCCCTCGGGTCGGTCCAGCGCATGCGCGAGAACTTCGAGGCGGCGGTCGAAGGCTATGACCGCGCGATCGCCATGCTCGACGAGCCGGGCAGTGCCGACTGGAGCCTGTTCTTCTTCCGTGGCGCCTCCCATGAGCGCTCGGGCAACTGGGATCTGGCCGAAGAGGATCTTCGGGTCGCGCTCGAACTCGTACCCGAGGGCAATGCGCGCGGGCGTGCCCATGTGCTGAACTATATCGGCTACAGCTGGATCGATCAGGGCATAAATCTGGAGGAGGGCTACAAGAAGATCCAGGAGGCGATCGCGCTCGCCCCCGATAGTGGCCATATCCGTGACAGCCTCGGCTGGGCCTATTACCTCTTTGGGGAATACGAAGACGCGGTCGTCGAGCTGGAGCGCGCGGTTCGTCTTCTGCCCGATGATCCGATCATCAACGATCACCTCGGCGATGCGTACTGGAAGGTCGGTCGCAAGCTGGAAGCCCGGTTCCAGTGGGAGCGGGCTCTGGCGCATGATCCGGACCCGGATGACCGGGAGCGCATCGAGCACAAGCTCGAACTCGGTCTCGACGCCGTGGAAGCCGCGGAGCGGGCCGATGCCGGAAACGATGTCGAGGCTCTGAAGTCCTCGCTTCACGAGGGGGGGTGAGGCCGGGTGACCCGTCTGGCGGGCGAGGGCGTGTTACGCGAAACGGCCCTTGCCAAGATCAATCTGACCCTGCAAGTGCTGCGCCGTCGGGAAGACGGCTTGCACGCATTGTCCAGTCTCGTCGCCTTCGCATCGGTCGGGGATCAACTGCGGCTGGCACCCGGTGAGACCGAGGAACTGGCCGTGCTCGGGCCACAGGCTCGGGCGTTGTCGGATGCGGATAGCTGCGCTGGCATAAACCTCGTTATGCGCGCCTGCGACGCGTTGCGCTCACGCGTGCCCGGGTTGCGCGCGGGGCGCTTTAGCCTGGAAAAGCATCTGCCTGTCGCATCGGGAATCGGGGGAGGTTCGGCGGATGCGGCGGCTGCGTTGCGCCTTCTCGCGCGCCTCAACGGGCTTGCCGAATCCGATCCGCGCCTCCACGCGGCGGCGATGGCGGTCGGGGCGGATGTGCCCGTCTGCATCATGGGAAAGCCCCGGATGATGTCCGGCATCGGCGAGGTGCTCGGCCCTCCGCTCGCCATGCCGCGCTTCCCCGCCTTGCTGGTCAATCCGGGCGTGGAGACACCCACAGCGGAGGTTTTTCGCGCGCTCGGCCTGGCTCCCGGCGAGTCATGTGGTGATGGCGAAGCCGGGGTCGATGTCGCGGCAGCGGCGCAGGGCTGGCCTGATCGCGGCGACCTTTCCGGCTGGCTCGCCCTGATCGGCAGGGAGCGCAACGATCTGGCCGCGCCGGCGCAATCGCTTTATCCGGTGATCGGGGAATACCGTGATGCTCTGGCCGCCTGTTCGGGCTGTATGCTGGCGCGGATGTCGGGATCGGGCGCGACGGTATTCGGCCTGTTTTCGGATCGCTCCGCAGTGGACGCCGCCGCCCGCCTCATCCGCGAGCGCTATCCGCGCGCATGGATCGCATCATGCCTGATCGGCGAGGTTCATGCCGAGAGCAACTCGGACGGATTGCTCGCCTGACCGGTACTGCCGTCTGCCGGTTTCGCTGGTGCGCTGCCCGTCGCGGCGCTCGAGGCATGTCTTGCGGCATGTCTCGCGGCATGTCTTGCGGCATTCTTGGCGGCGGCCTTCGCAGCAGCGCGTTCCTGCGCGACCAGCGCCTTCACGCTGTCCACGCTCGCGAGGATCTTGCGGGCCTCGTCTCTTGAGCAGGCGCGGAAATTCTTCAAGGCACGATGCGGCGTGGTCGTGCCCGATATCTGTTTGAGCCGCGAGCAGACGAGCTTGAGAAAGGCCCATTCATCCATATTCGCAGCCCGCGCGAGCAGCACGAGGCCGCGCTCATAGGAGCCGCAGATCAGATCGAAGGCCAGCCCCTCGTCGATCCCCGCCTGCTCCGCCAGCCGCTGGGCGGCGCGGGGGAGGGAGGTCGGCTTGGTATGTTCGAGAATGAGTTCGGCGAGCTTGCGCTCGGTTTCCAGCGCCTCGTCCTCTTCCGGGGTGAGCAGGGCGGCCGCCATTTCTTCGGCGGGGTCGGCCTCGGCGCTGAAGCCGGCCACGAGCAGGCGGGCCTTGTCCTGTTCGACGCAACTGTCCCAGAAGATCCCGAGATCATCCTCGGGAATATCCCAGCGGTGACACAATGCCGCCCGCACTTGCGGATCCTCGGCTGCGAGACCGGCGATCTGGACGAAGCCGGCCCGGTCGAAGCGTGCCTTGCGGTTGCGGGCGCAGGTGGCGATGGCGTTGCTATCGGCGCGATCCATGATGCTTGCGCAGGCGCCCGGGTGGAGATCATCGCGCGCGGCGAGGGCTTGTAACTGATCCGGCGTGGCTGCCTCGATCATGCGGGTCAGATCGTCCTTGATGCGCTGCGGGCCCTGGCTGGCGAGCCGCTGGGCTTCCTGCGCGGCTTCGATATCGATCGCCACCTGGGCGAGGGTGAGGATGAGCGTGCGCGGCACGTGCTCGACGCTGGCGAGGCGCTGTGTCGCCGCGCCGATGCTCGGCGCCGTACAGGCCGGGGCGACGTTCATGATCAGATCGACGCAATCCTCACGCCTCGTATCCGCAAGCGTCGGCCCACGCTCGACGAGAATGTCCACCAGCAGGTCGAGCGCACGGTCGTGCCCGCCGCCCTGCTGCACCAGCAGGTCGAGACGGTCTTCGATCGTCGTCGCGTCGGCGGGCGGGTTCTCCATTGCGTTGTTCCGGGCTACGCGCGCATCGTCGCGCCGCGCTTTCCGCTGGAATCGTTGCGCGTAAAGTTTACCTTCTGCTTAAAGTACGCCTCGGTCATCGTCCGAAAAAACATCATACGCAGGAAAATGCCATGCCAATCAACGAAAAGTTGCCTTTCGTGCCGGTTTCCATCGCGGTGCTGACTGTTTCGGATACGCGCTCCCTGGATCAGGATCGCTCCGGCGACACGCTCGCCGGGCGCATTGCCGAGGCCGGGCATCGTCTCGCCGACCGCGCCATGGTGCGTGACGAGATCGAGGAGATCCGGGGCAAGGTTTCATCTTGGATCGCAGATCCGGCTATCGATGTGGTGATCACCACGGGGGGCACCGGCTTTACCGGGCGGGACGTCACGCCCGAGGCGGTGGAGCCGCTCTTCGAGAAGCACATGGACGGGTTTTCCGCCGTGTTCCATCGCATCAGTTACGACAAGATCGGCACCTCGACCCTGCAATCGCGGGCGACGGCGGGTGTGGCGAACGCGACCTATATCTTCGTGCTTCCGGGATCGCCCGGCGCCTGCAAGGATGCCTGGGATGGTATCCTGCGCTTCCAGCTCGATTATCGCCACCAGCCCTGCAATTTCGTCGAGATCATGCCGCGCCTCGACGAGCATCTGAAGCGCTCGAAATTGCGGCAGGGTGAGGTCTGAGCAGCTCGCGAGCGCGCCGGCGAATGGCAGGCAGCGAGGTATCAGGCCGGGGAAAGACTTGCGGGGCCGGGGTGGGCCGGTGGCAATGCCGGACGGATCAACCGGGCCTGCAGGCGGCTGATCCGTGGCTTCGAAGCCGTGGCCGCACCGGGCGCGAGGATTGTCTTGTGGACGATGTCGCCGGCGCGGGGGCGGGGTGAGTAGGCGGCAAGGGAGGCAGATAGCCAGCTGCGCCAATCGGCATGCCGGCGTTGCAAGCGCCCGATCATCTGCGTGTCCATGCCTGCGAGGGCGGTGAAGCGGTCGATTTCGCCGATCCAGCCTTCCAAAGGCACGTCGCCGGCCTCGAGGCAGAACAGCCAGTCACGCCTTGCCATGATGCTGCCCTCGCGCCACGGATTGGTGGCGTCGCCCGGCTCGGCGAGTTCCGCTCCCGTCGCCTCGGCAATGAGGGCGATGTCGGCCTCGGGATCCCGGCAGATCACGACGGCATCCGCGATCACGCCTTCGGCGACGCCCTGGACGAGGGCGGCCAGGGTCGCCGTGAGGGCCTGTGGGCCGGATCGGCAATGGACGAGCGCGGTCAACATCACCACATTTGTAAAGCAGAGCTTCGCGATTGTCTCGTGTTGCGGCGCAAAAAAAGAAACGGGCGCGTTTTGGGCGCGCCCGTTTATCGAGAAAATGCAGTCCGGATCAGCGGACCATGTTGATGGTGGCTTCCATCATCTGCTGCGAGGTGGTCACCACGCGGGTATTGGCCGTATAGGCCTGCTGTGTGATGATCATCTTGGTGAATTCCTCTGCGATATCCGCGTTGGACTGCTCCACTGCACCGCCGATGATCCGTGCGCCCTCCGGCGAGAAGGTCGGCTCGCCGGAATCGATGGTCTGCTCGAACGTGCCGCCGTCGCGTGGTTTCAGCATGTTCGGCGCATCGAACTGCGCGACTGCGACGCGGGCGATGGCGAAGGACTGGCCGTTCGAATAAATACCCGAAATCCGCCCGTCACTGGAGATCGAGATATCCTGGAGCACGCCCGCCGGATAACCGTCCTGGCTCAGTTCGAGTCCCTGGATCAGGTTGTTGGGCACGGCGAACTGACGCAGGCCCTGCGAGCCGAAGTCGATCGTCAGGTCTTCTGAAAGCGCCTGACCATTGATGGTTTCGCCCTCGTCAATTTGGAACGAGACTGGGCCTCCTACCATATTGCCTTCAGTATCGAACTCGATCGAAGTTCCAAGACGTGTCCACATCTCCTGCGTACCAGTGGCACTGGAATCACTTTGGTAAAAAAGTGCCCATTCGTCATCGTCAAGCTTTCCCCACCGAAGCTGCAAGTCGATTGGAGCGCCGGCCGCATTGTAGACGACGACCGATCCACCACTGATGGTTCGAGAAAGAAAATCCGACGATTCATCTGCCTGGATACGTTCATCGTCGTTGAATGGCGCCGGGGCGGTGTCAAACACTGTGTCGATGTTGTTCGCATTGTAATAGTTAGTCCCCGCCGTTGAGGGCAGCACGGCTGAGTATTCGACGCGTTCGGAAGCACTGGCCGGCACGGTCGTATCCGTTATGCGCAGGATACCGTTCGTACTGGTGATCAGACCTTCGAGATTGATCGAGTCGCCGCGCAGATACATGCCGGCGCCGTTGACGAGATAGCCGTCCTTGTCGAGCTGGAAATCACCACGGCGGGTGAAGAGGTTGTTTTCGCTGAAGACCGGCTGGCCGTCGCGGAAACCCGAGATCTGGCTGACCGAGAGAAAGCCTGAGCCGTTGATGGCGATGTTGGTATTCTTGCCCGTCGGCAGGATGTCGCCCTGCAGGCTGATCGCCTGATTGGATTGCGCGCGCACTGAGCCCGCGATCGCCTGCTCGCGCGGGCGGTCGATCACCAGATCGACGAAGCTCGTATCCATGCGTTTGTAACCGACGGTTTGGGAATTGGCGACGTTCCCCGAAATATTCTCCATGGCGTAGGACTGCGAACGCAACCCGGCAACGGCGGTTTGAAGAGCCCCGAAGATACCCATAACTCACTCCTGACGCACAGCGATGTCGCAGCTTGATCAGCAACCGCCGTGCCAGTGGGCGACGGCGTGGGGAATTCTCGGAAAGACGCGAAAAATCAGATGCTTGCGCGAGCTTCTCGATGCTGCCCTGCAGGCCGGGCGGAATCGTGCAGGGGCATGCGGCGCGATTCCTGCCGGGTAGACGGCAGATTTTGCCGGGCGATTCCTGCCCTTCGGCGCGATCTTAAGGCTTCGTTAACGCAGCTTGCGCTTTGATTAACCACATCGAATCGTCACCGCGCTGGAACTCTGCAAGGCCATGGCTGCAACCGCTCTGACCGAACCTGAAAAGCCCTCGGACGGGATCGACGACAGCGCCGAATTCGAGTCGCTGACCGGCCCGCAGCGTGCTGCGCTTTTCCTGCTGATGCTGGGGGAGGAGCATGGGCGCACGATCTGGGCCATGCTCGACGAGGAAGAGGTGCGTACCGTTTCGCATGCCATGGTCCAGCTCGGTACGGTGGATGCGAGCACCGTCGATCGGCTGATCGTCGATTTCATCCATCGCGTCTCGAATTCCAGCGTCTCCGGCTCGGTCGAGCGCACCGAGCAGCTTCTTATGAAGGTGTTCCCGGCTGATCAGGTCGCCACCATCATGGCGGAGATCTACAACACCTCCGGCAAGCGGATCTGGACGCGCCTGTCGCAGATCGACGCGGAAATTCTCGCCAACTAC
>LFIK01001641.1_pt1 | contig 17905 bp, 16 predicted proteins | sample 643401 | NCBI WGS metagenome assembly LFIK01 (sample SAMN03777447, study PRJNA286221) | soda lake metagenome | biome: soda lake; feature: Kulunda steppe; material: water; isolation source: sample T5-Br brine of Lake Tanatar-5 | place: Russia: Kulunda steppe | collected 2010-07
CCTGCTTCAGCGTCTGAACAATCTGACTCTCCGTAAACCGACTCTTGCGCATCTCGGCCTCCTTTGGCTCTAGTGTGCCCGGAGACCTCCAGTTTTCAATGGACCGAATTTACGGGAAGGCGACACTTGCGCTTGGCGGAGTACTCGAGATCGGAAAAGCTGCGCTGGGACATAGGCCATCACCTCGGGCAGAAAACCTGGCGCCATTATCCCAAACCCGCTCGCCGGGCGGCAGCGGTAGCGGATTAAATCAGCGTCTCCTTAGAGGCTCCGGGTTAGATTTTGTCACCGGCGGACTCGGGTCTGTTGGCGCTCGCTGGTTTGAATGAGATCAGCATCACTCAGGAATCGGAAGAGAGCGCGGAGTCCATCAAGCGCTGCAACACCTGATTAAGCTTTGAATCTGCCTGACCCGGCGAGACTTTCAGGACTCCCACGCCTTCCCGGCGATGAAACGCTTCTTCTTCAAGCCAAGGTGCGCCCCCGCCATCTGGAACCATCAGAAGTGATGCCGATGGCCTTCGCTCTCGCCAGCGAAGGCCATCGTTGTAGATGTGTGCAGAGGACATGGCGTTAAGTACAGCAGCCCGCGATTGTGAGTACTTTGCGTCCAGGGTGATGAAGCGGTGCTTCCCAGAAGATTCGACAGTACACACAATATCCGGCCTTCGCTCCTTGGAGATTGATCGGAATTCAGCCGACTGATTGGATGAAAACGTGCGTTGGGCCTCCGCCCGGACCGACAGACCGCATGGTAGCTGCGCCTTCCAGAATCCTTTTGAGCCATCCCAGTGCGTGTGGCCCTCCATAGCGGTCAGTGACTGCAGTTGCTGGATGACCTGTCCGAAGCACCATCTCTCGTAGAGTTCCCAACTGGGACGCAGCCAGACGGCCTCTGATGCTTGGGAATTCTGCAAGCCTAGCCGGATTGCCGACCAGCCACTACGGTAAGCTCGCGAATAGACCGGGTGCGAGGCGATAGCAGTCAAGCCGGCAGCGGAGACCTCAGGCACAGTGACGGACCGGAAAGGCTCGGCTCGCAGCACTGGTTTTAGCGCAGCGATTATGTCCTGCAGGAAACGTTTGCGGATCGGCCACCGTTCGGCAAGACCGGTTCGGGTCTCTGAGTCAACGTCCTGACGGACCAGATCCTCTAGACGCGCCAGCAGGCCAACAGCCCGTCGGCGGACGGCGAGCAACAGCGCCGTGATGCAGCGGTTGGCCGGGCCATCGAAGTGCTCCTCATACCAAGGAAGGTTATAGCCAGGTTCAGCTTGCGTTGTCTGACACCGTGCTGGCTCGAAACCCGCTACCATCGGCCCGATCGTTCCGGCTTGGGCTGCTGCGCGAATTGTCTGCATATCCACCCTTCGTGCGGCCCTTATGGGCGCAGTTCGTCGCACGGATCGCGCTGTCCGGATGGGGCGCTGGCTCAAAAGGCGGATGGCAGCGAGAAAGCCTGGCGCATGCTGTCGAAGCCGGCGAAACTCCACCCACGCATCTGCTTCCGACCCAAGCGTACCCATTCTAGCGGTCGCCGGCTCAGTGCCAATCGCAAGCATGGGATCGACCCCAATCAGTTCATTGAGCATCTGTTGGTAGAGGCTCAGGGCAACTTTGTCCGCATCCGGCGATACCTCCAGACAGTACGTCGCCATAAGCTGGCCACGGCGATGCAGTTGCGCCTCTACGAGACCCGCAAAAAAGCCGGGCTTCCATAGCCAGGGCCCTTCGGCGCTACTGGGTACTGGTGCATCGTCCACGAGGAGCGTCCAACCCTCGCCGTTGGGGGCGTGAACCACCAGCGTCCAATCCTCCCGAAAGCCTCGGTTGATGGTCCCCCCAGGCTCAAGTACCAGATTGCAGACGGGATTGCTGCCGTCCAGCAACTGTGCGCTGAGATGAAACGTAGATGGCTTCACCTCCAGAACCGAGCCATTCCAATGGAGTCAAGATCCTCCTTCAACTCGCTCACCCGCTGCGCCGAGCGCTTCAATCCATGCAGCTCAAGAGTGGCTCTGGCCTCGTCCAGTGCCACGCGAAAGCGCTGCGAGTCGTCGCCGCGCAGTTTCGGCAAGACCTTGGCGTAAACGATGCTGTCCAGAAGGTCGGCCATCTCTTCCGAGTTCCCTGACGCGCTGCTGGCCCGCAAGAACCCCAAAACATCTGCGATCGTGCGCCATCCAAAATGCAGCCGGGCGCCCCGAAGAGCGTCGTAAAGTTCTGTGAGCACGACCTGCGTCTGCTTGATTAACGGAGAAGGCAATCCGAAATCATGCCACTCGGGATAGGCGGCAATATCCACATCCCAGAACTCCATGGTGAATGCCCGGTCCAGCACTTTATCGGACAGGCCATGGGTGGTCTCGTCCATGTTGACCGTGCCGATCAGAACGAGATTCTGTGGATAGGGAAGTCGCTGGGGAATCCCGTCAAAATCCTCACCTTCCTGGTGCAACTCGATCTCCGCATTTCTGGATTCCATGGCAGACAAAAGCGGTGCAAAGTACTGCTCTGGGTGAGAGAGGTTCATCTCATCCAGAATGGCGACATGCGGTCGATGTGGGTAATCGACCGCATGCATGAGGAACTCGAGAAATCGAGTTCGAGCGTAGGCGTCGGGTCGGAGCGGGTTGACGTACCCGAGTACCGACCCAGCGTCATACCATCCTGGTTGTACTGGTAGCTGGTAAACGCCCAGACCGTCTGGGCTCAGAGCATCACCATAGCTACGTGCGAGCAGGGTCTTTCCGGTCCCCGACAACCCGCTCAAGACCGCGAAATGGCGCTGTGGGTTGCTCCACAACCCAGCATGCAGGTTCCTGATCAGCCGGGCATCGAAGTGCCCCCAGTCCTGGACAGAGCGGATAATCTCGTCAAGGCTCGGTAGTTCGATTTTTCCAGTGGTGAGCTCGGGCGCCACATCTTTCGTAACCAGTGATTCGATTTCCGGCTCAGGTTTCAGAATCGCCGGCTTCCAATGAATCTGCTGGGCCCACTGCTGCCCAACTTCGGTCAGCTTCGTTTTGCCGTCGGCGTCTTCGATGACGCCGAACGATCTGAGCCAGCTCAGCAATGCCGAGGGCATAAAATTGGTGGTCCAGCCAGGGTTGCAAACCCTGATTCGGGCCATGAGCTCAGTCTTTGACTGGTTGCCTTCGTCCCTAAGGATAACCAGCGCCATGTCCAGCCCCAGAACTCGGGTCAGCAGCCAATCGGACAGCTCCGACGGATCCTCTGTGTCGAGGAGTGCCTGCCCGCGATCGGTAAGCACCAAGAGGTCATTGTCCCGCCTAATCAGACCGAGCTCAGAAGTCAGAAGTCCGATGGCTACATTCAGGGAAGAGTCCTTGTAGTTCGGGAGCAAGGTTCGAAGGTGCGCTATCAGCTCATCTCGTGCGACTCCATCTTCAATAAAATCGAGCGCGCCCAGAATAGTCTGCAGACCGTTAGCGATTACCGTGAGGCCCCTGCGCCGCCGCGCGGCCGCCATGGGAAGCAACTTGGTTCCGCCCTCGGCATCGACAACCTCCTCAGTAGCGTCCTCATCCGCGTTCAACGCGTACTTTTCATATAAGGTCCAGGGCAGGATCATACGTCCGGCCAGTGACATAGGGTCGGCACCTGCTGGCCCCAGCACCTCTGCGAGTCGATCCATAATCTCGAAATGGGCGAGGATCGGTTGTTTCGCCCGCCCTCCAAAAATCTCCCGGTATAGGGCCCGGACCCGACGGCCGTCGGCTACGGTCGAGATATCCTCCGGGTAGGCCACAGCCAGAACACGAAAGGTTTTCAGTTGGGGGTTTTTGGGCAATCGCGCGAGAAACTTTTCGCGAAGCTTCTTAGCGAGCGTGACGATGTGCTTGCGTCGTGCAGCTACATCGTCACCAAAATCACGGCCCAACTCGCGGGCGAGCCATTCTCGAACCTCAGACTCTGCCAGAACGGTCCTAATATCAATGTTTCCCTGCCCGATCGCCGAAACAGGGTTGTCGTCCCAGAGCCTGTGTTGAAAAGCTTCCGAAGCTAGCTCTTCCGCCGATGCTGCACCGAACCACTGGATGAAGTCGGCCAGTCGTTGCTGCCATCCCGATTCCTTGGAGTTGGCAGAACGATTCTGCTCAATCGATTCGCAGGCCGTTCGCAGGGCCTCCGCCTCCAGTACCTTACTTGCTACCATGTTCGTGTCCTTTGTACTTCAGGGTGTTTTAAGGATGCTCCGGATTCAGGGCACTCTAACGCCAATCTGTACAGTGCTAAGCACTTCCTGGCAGCGCGCTTTCCTGCTCACCATACACATGCGCATCCGAATACCTTCGAACTCACCGTGAAGCCACCCCAGTTACCCCGCCTCGTCGGATACTCCAACTGGGGTGGTGCTAGGCATGGCGGCTACCTAGTGGCTTCGGACTGGCCCCACCCCCACATACCCATGCGTTACGATCTGGTCGTTGGCTTCGGCATCCTGTTCCGAACGGCAGTTTTACGTGCGACTCCAGCCACTCATACACCCCCCTGAGTGCCCGCTCAGGGTCGCTTGCGGCCCCTCGATCTTCCGAGAACGTTACCCATCAGGCTATCGCTTCGATTAGTCCTGGGTCGTCCTCGACTGGGCGGTTCACTCGGCTGGACACTGGATAATAGCGAACTACATCCGGGTCTAGGCGGAGCGTCTTGGCTCGGATTTGCTCCCGTTCCTGGAGTTTCGGATCGAGCCAATCCCAGCGGCACTGCGCGTCTAGTACCAGAGGTTTGCGGTCATGGAGATGCGCCAGACGCCCTGAGGCAGGTTCGGTGATGATCGCGCAGCAGGCGCCTACATCGGCTGTCGGCTCCCAAATGGCAGCCATCATCAGGATGTCCTGGGGCGCATCCTCGACCAGGGTGATGTAGTACGGCTGTTTGCCCTTCTCGGTCTTGCGCCATTCGTACCAGCCATCGGCCAGCACGATGCAGCGTCTGCGTGCGAACGCTGACCGAAAATACGGACTGGTCGCGACCTTCTCGGCTCGGGCATTGATAGGACGAGGCCCATCCTCCGCACGCTTCGGGCGGAAGCCCCAGAACATCGGCTCGAAGGCGGAAGTCGTGTCCTCGCCCGCGCGGATCGCGTCAAGGTTAGTGCCAGGGGCGACGTTGTACCTCGGCGCGTCGAACCCCTCGTCGACGGGCACCTGGAAGTACCGCATGGCGAGTTCGCTCGTCGCGCTGTACCGCGTCATTCGTCCGCACATGGCATCTCTATCTTGTGTAGGGGCCAGGTTTCTCCGCGCGCCCTGCAAGGCGGCTCTTAACCACCGACTCGGGCGCAATCAGTTCTTCATACTGTAACCCCCGGCTCCAGTCCCCGCGCTGATGCTCTTGGTTCTTGGCCAATGTTTCCAACGCCTCCGGATGGCCGCCCTGTTCGGCCAAGGGCTTTCAGACTGACACCGCTTGGTCGTAGCTACTGGCACGGCGCCATTCCCGCGCAAGCCGGAGCCTCCCGCCGGTCGAGAGTGTGTCCCGGTCCGCTTCAAGGATCCGATGCGTGGCGGGCTCCTCTTGATTCCCTCCAGCAGTTGAGCTGCGCCCTCCACCGACACCTGGTGGGCCAACGGATCCGCCAGAACTTCGGTCAACATTGGGCCCAGCAGCGTCAGGGCAGGGATGCCATCGGGATAGCTGATGAAGCGCGGGCCCCTAAGTGTGTTCGCGGCCTGAATCTGGCTCCAGATGAACATACAGCACATCGCGGGCCTTCCCCGGATAGCCATCCTTTCGAAACCGCCGCCCCTCGATCATGATGAAAGGGTTGCTCGTTGAGAACAGACCATAGACACGTTCAACAATTAGGCGGGTTGGTCCTCGACGGCCCGTGCCAACCACAATATCTCCTGGATGAACGTCCGTGATGGCGCGCGCGATCCGCTCAGCATCCAGCTCCAGTTGCACTTCCCAGTTCTCAAGGGTTTCTGCGATATCCGTCAGTGTGCCCTTCACCTCCTTCATTGCTCGGCCCTGTGCTTCCGAAAGCCACATTGAGAGCATCGGAGACCAACTAGGACTCGGCCTCTCCAGACCGGTCTCCGCATCGCGAAAGACTTCCCACACCGAATCAAACATTTCTGATTCGGCTGAATGTTCACGGATCCACCGGCGATGGTCGGGCTGCCAACCGCGGCCCCCCACAACGGGAAGTTCTTTCTCAATTTCGCCGAGCCTGTGCTCCGGCACGAGGAGATCGAGCTGGAAGCGTTTGCTCCGGAACTCCCATTCCTTAATCCTGGACCTGGCCTCGACCCAAACCTCGCTTTTCGATACACACACATCGACGTCAACAGCCGAGTAGAGCTCTTCCGGGAATAGCTCCCGAAAGCGCCATGCATGGTTCGCGGCATCCATCCTACGCGCCACACGGTCCAATTGATGGTTTCGAGCAATGCTTGCCATAGTGGAAATTGTCGACCTCAGCGTTGGGCTGAGATGAACGAGGACGCTAGGGCCCCAGGACACTGGCGCGCGACCTTCTTCGAAGATGACGATGGTCTCACTGGCCAACGGAGCAATTCGCTGAACCAGTTTCGAAACCACTCGTTCAAGTGAGCTCTGATGCCCGGGTCGAGTGGCGACATCCTGCGCCCAGTCTCGTCCCCAACGATTGATCCAGACCATGAGCGAGGCCGCTGCCTCCGGATCAATGCTTCCAATCGTGGCCCCATCAAGATCAAGGTCGCTTTCACCCGGCCTTAGATCGAGTGCCTCGCAGGCCCTGGTGAAGAGTTCCGACTGCCTGGGTGCAAGGGTGACACGCGTGTGCCTTCGATCGCCGCTGCTCCTCCGTTGCCGTTCGCGGATGAATGCGGGGATGGGTGGCTTTGGGTCTGTCTTCCCCTCAGCGAGGCGATCCCAGTAGTCATCGGGAGGTTGCGGCAAGTGCAGTTGCTCGCACCGTTTGGCGACTGCCCTTGGAGACACACCCAGGATCCGAGCCACTTCCTCCATCGGTCTGCTCCAGACCTGTTCGAACAGATCCAGCCGCGTGAGCTCACTTAGTCGTTTCGTCTCCATACAGTCCATCTCCGGCACTGGAGCCCAATAGGCGGATCAGTATGGAATTCGCCAAGACAACGCGATAATGACACCAGCGGATCGACGCCCCTGATCATCGCCACCCTCATCCAGAGCAATTGCGCTGAACCGTACCGACTTTTCCGGAGGCTCTGATCCTTGGGAGGATAGAGCGATGAGTGAGATGACGCGGTATAGCCCGGAGATCCGGGAACGCGCAGTCCGGCTGGTGTGGGAACACCAGGCGGATTACCCATCCCAGCATGCGGCGATGCAGTCGATTGCGCCGAAGATCGGGTGCACGCCAGAGACGCTGCGGCTGTGGGTACGCCGGGCCGAACGGGAGCGCGAGGACGCCTCGGCGTTGTCGGACAACGAACGGGCGCGCCTGAAGGCGCTGGAGCGGGAGAACCGCGAGCTCAAGCGCAGCAACGAAATCCTGCGCAAGGCCTCGGCGTTTTTCGCCCAGGCGGAGCTCGACCGCCACGAGAAGTGATGCGGGCGTTCATCGACGCCCAGCGTGCGGTCCACGGGGTCGAGCCGATCTGCCGCGAGTTGCCGATCGCCCCGTCGACCTACTAGGAGCATAAGGCCCGGGAACGGGATCCCGAGCGGCTTTGTCGACTTCCCCGGATTAGGTCCCTGCCTCACTAGCGGTTCCGAGCGGTGAGACGGACGGTTATATTGGCAAGCATGGCCTATACGATCCCAGTAAAATGTTTAAATTCATCGGACTTTTGCTCGATTTCCGGAAGCAAGTCTAAGAGCCGACCATTAACGATCCGCAAATTCTCCCAATCCTCTGCCTTCACGTAGCTATCCCCGGCTCCTATCAAGGATTCCACCTCCGCCTCGTCACTCATTGACGCGCGACGCTCGACTAAGTGTTCGAACATGCTTATCAAGAACTCAGGGGAGCGCCCGAGCAGCCGAAAACGGAGGGAATTAAGAGCGCTAATCTCGGATTCCACCTTCATCAAGTTTGAAGATGACAAGATCGCGTGCTCGCGAGAAGTCAGCTCGCCCAATTCTCGCTGCTCTCGTTCACCCCCCAACTCGTCGACTAGAGCAATGACCTCTTGTTTGGACTCTCGATATTCTATTTTCGCGCGTTCAAGCTTCTTGCCCGCGGTCAGACGGTGCATCTTCTGCGCGAGCGTTCGTTTTTTATCTTCCAATTTGAAGCGATCGTCGGTCACGTCATCGATCTTCAAAAGAGCCGCTTCCCCAACAAGTTCCTCTACCTCGCCTCGAAGCTTTCTTAACTCTTCGGCCACCTCATCGTTTCCGTTCGTTTCAGCATCGTCGATTTCAGCGCCGAACCTCTTCTCTAATAGTTGGACTTCGTCTCCTAGCGTCTCTACAGGAACTGCTCTTGGTTTCGGTACAAAAACTTCAGAGAACTCTTGCCCCGTCGTACTCAAGAAGGCATTCACTTTTAGATCCCGTGACTCACTCATCTCGAAGGTCAGATCTATCTCGCTACCCCGAATCAAGTCGCGTGAAATCTGTCGTCCAGAAATTAGCAACACTCCAATGGGCTTATTGGTGCTCGAGTGGTGCTCCGAAGGCCCTTCGACTACAATTATGCGCAATTCCTCTTCCGTGCCCTTTGTGACTGTTCTGCCGACTTCAACGGTCTTTTTCGCGCGCGAAGGTAGGATGGCATTTCGTGCAAAGATACGCTCAAGTCGCGTATCGGAAGCAGAGATATCATCTTTAACCAAGCTCAGATCCTCCGGCAGCATCTGTCCGGCGACGTTGTATTTTCCATGCGCAATTTGAATGGTTCCCACGTTACATGGCACTTCATCATTTGAGGCAGTATAAACACGAAACGTAAATAAGTTATACGCGCCTTCGAGCAACGGGAGCTCCTCAACTATTCTCTTTTTTAATTCTCTTAGACCGCTATCAAAAGCTCCATCACTCCGGGTGATTCTATAAAACAAACCTTCCGTGTCACCTTCGGTCTTAGCAGAAAATAGCTCCACGTCCTCCTGTGATGCTCGATTATAAGACGCCTTCACAGTCAATTTTTCTAGACCATCGACCCCTTCTGACGCTCCGCCATCATCCAGCTCAAGCCTCTTGTTGGCCGAATAATAGGCAGCACCGATCACTATGGCATTGCTCGGATCAATTTCCGTGTTGACCCTTATGCCGAGGGACTCCTCGATTCTGTTCCTAATATACGGAACGTAAGTCGACCCCCCTACCATCAAAATAAACTCTAAGTCCTGATTGCTCAGCGAATTGCGCGTCAAAATTCTCTTTAACATTGACGCGGTCGAGTCGACCGATTCTTTGATGAGTGCATCAAACTCTGAGCGCGTGACCTCCATAAAGCAGTTGATGTCTTTTCCTTTTCCATCGACAACATCGAAGTCAATGTCAGACGATGTCTTCGAAGAAAGTTCGACTTTGGCTTGCTCTGCTTTGTGAAGGAGTGTGTGCCATAGCCGATTATATTTCGATTTTTCGCTCTTCATTCCATCGAGCTGATCCCCAAAATCCCCTCTCTTCTTCAGTTCGGGTACAATCAAGTTTTCCACGATGAGAGAATCAAAATCGGTCCCACCCAAATAGTTGTCGCCCTCATGGTCGACAACAGTCAGTTCGCCCTCAACGATCCGAACCAGGGCGACGTCGAATGTCCCGCCCCCTAGGTCATATACGATCCACTGGCTATTAGTAAGCGAAGCTTGTTTGTCCTTATTAGCGTACGCCAAACTTGCAGCAATTGGTTCTTGTAGCAAGACAACCTGCTTGAATCCCGCTTTGTACCCAGCTTCCTTCGTCGCGTTGGACTGTACCGTGTCAAATGACGCAGGTATTGTAAGAACCACTCCCTCAGGCGTCTCCCCGGAATGCACAAACCCTTTCAGTTCCTTCAGGACAAACGCCGACAATTCCACCGGAGACATAGAGGCGTCTAGTGAATCTATTCTAAAGGTTTCAGTTGTTCCCATCTTTCGCTTGAAACGACTTATTACGTTCTTCGGGTCGCGTTCCACGAAAGCGCGCGCCTGCTCTCCGACGAGTATCCGGTTATTTCGGAACCCCACCACAGATGGAAGGGATTCCTTGAAACCAGCCGGATTCTTGAAGACAGTGACCGTTCCGTTTTCGAAACCTGCAATCAGCGAGTTTGTCGTTCCAAGGTCTATGCCGAAATTGATCATGCGCATCTTATTATTCTCCCGTTTCGGGCTGTGATTCTACAATGACAATACCTTTCTGGGTGACCGTTGATAGATCGCGTGTGCCAGCTCTAATGATAGGCTTAATAACTTCTACGACCTTCAGCATTTCTGTAGCATTGCCAGCGATGGTGGCCTCTAAATCAGTTCGGGTGTCCGTAAAGGGCTGCCCCAGTGGGTCCTCGTAAAAGATCCCTAGCTCTTCGAGTTCGTCTTTGATTCTTGTTACATGACGAAGGAAATTGCTGGGATCGTGAACTTCGCCAGAAGAAAGTTTTCTTTCAAGTTCAAAAACTTGATTCAAGACCGTGAGAGCCCACTTTGGGACTGACGGCTCGCTGTACATTGTTTTAGGGTGCATAATCAGTTCCAGAAGTCTGAAAGGAAGGGCAAAATTACCGCGTTCTCGGTGTCGCGCATGACCATTTCTGTGTGGAGTTTTGGGTTTCCACCATCATAAACCGTCAATAGACCATTGCTTACGCGCGTTTCTGCGCGGCTCCATGGTATGGTCACGCTCTTCGAGCTAAACCAACTGTTTTTCTCGAAAACCACCCCATGATTGGTTACTGAGCAGGGGCCAATCTGGATATGGCGGCCTGAGCTTAGGCTCCTTTCGATCTTTTCGTATATTTTAGGCACAACGTAATTCAAGGCGGCATTGATTAGTTTCTGAAAGTGCTCTTGTTGTTTTTCTATATCCTGCGAAGACCACCAGGAAATTGTAGCCTCATCCCCAGAACTGTTTCGGCATGCCAGAAGAAAGTCGTATCGAGCTTTGTCTTGAGTTCCCGTAATCAAGACGCCCCATCTTATTGCCGTCGCTTGGTGGGCTTGAACAAAGATTTTGCCTTGACGAACGCCGTCCTTGGTAATTTCGATTCGGCTGTTCCTTAGAGTAAGTTTCGCTTCATGTTCCCGCTCCTTTTTGGCAATCTGATCAACTTTTCGAAAATCTTCCTTGATCTGTTGGGTTAGAGCTTCGCTTTTCACTTGGAACCCGTCTGCAAGCTGAAGAATCGAAATGGCTAACTGTGTGTCTGCGTGGTCATTAAACGCTGTTATTGCCATGTCGCGTACTAAAGCCGGGGCTTCATGTTTGAGATCTCGAAATGGTTCTGGAAGGATGTGAATGATGCTGTAAAGCGCGTCTTCGTCGAGAATACTGTTTAATTGGGAGATTGAAGGTTTGGTTTCCTTGCTTTGCGCAGCCAGCTCTCTAAGGGGCGAGAGAATGTTTTCGACTTGACGTCTAGCGCCTTGAAAGCACTGATCGTCATGCTCTTGTATTACGAGTCGTCGACCTTGTAGAAGGGAATCAGCAACTGAGACACGCCTGGTTGTCAACGCCCAAGTCAATACTCGATCGTATTGCTCGTGAAACCATCGACTTAACCAGTCGCGAAATCCGGGCGACTCAGCTTCACATTGGATAATCCACGTCAGGGGGTTGTAGCTCTCGAAGTCAAGAAAATGTCCTAGGTGACCTCGGGTAAGAAATGCGAGGATGTGGCTGTTGCGATAGACATGCCAGTGGTAGTCCTTTAGTGACTTCGTATTTAGTTCTTCGCACAGGGTGATGGCGGATGATTTGTCGACATTAAGCCCCTCGATATAATCGATTGCGCCATCTTCCAGCTCGATCTCATGCATCAAGAGTTTTTTTAATCGTTGAAGTTCTTTGGCGTCGAACTCTTCAAGTCGAGATTGCGTTTCGGGTCCGGCCAGGAGGGCGAAAGGATTCACATAGGTTCTATACCATTCGTTCTTTGGTAGTTCGAGTCCGCCCTGTTTAAAGACTGATTTCGAGAGCTTCTCTAAGGTTGGCTTAAGGGAGGCGAGTGTTGTTTGTGACTTTTCGTCGTTTTGGTTAATTGATATTGCGTGGTCAAGACAATCCAGAGCGTCGGCTTTTCGAGAGACTTCAATATGGCTGTAGACGAGCGCTAAATTAAAATATGGTACATGGCTGTCCAAGATGGAAGCCGCTCTTTCGTAATAGTCAATGGATCTGCTAAAGTCTTTTTTTTGCCAACATAAAATTCCTAGTTGATTTAGGTCGTCTCCACTTGCCTGTCCCATCGCATCAAGAATTTCGAGATAATGAACTTCGCCGTCAGAGTCCCCCATCTTCCTGCAGACAATAGCCGCATGCCTCGCGGCGAACGCTTGATCGGGGTTAATCTGGAGGGCATGAGCTAGGGCCTTCAATGCTTTATCATATTGCTGAGCAGATCCAAGGACGACGCCATATTGTGCCCATCCCTCTGCGAATTGTGGCACGAGTCTAATTACGGTCTTGAGTGAGTCGAGGGACTCCTCAAGTTCGCCGAGTGAATGCTGGGCTAGGGCCAGGTTCCACCAAGCATCCGCGTTGCGTTCATCCAAAGCGAGAAGGTCATGGGCGATCTCAGACGCCTCTTTGTATCGTCCCTGTCGCCTCATTGATCTGACGGTTTCGATTGTTGACATTGGGGGTGTATTCCGAGTGGTGACTGTTTGTGTACTTATGTGCCAAGTAAATCGGAGCGTCCCTTAGAGTAAGTCCTTCTGCGTCTCACGTGGCGGTCGGTGTCGCAGCGTTTTTGGTCAGGTCGGATGAACGTGTAGGCTCCGCTGGTCGCGGCGGGTGTCTGTCGGGTGTGCGCGGAGGCAATTGTTTCTTGCTTGACAGAGCCTTGCTGTTCAAATCAGGGCGACGAAAATGCCCGATTCTTGGCGCGTACTCGAAACGATGGTTTTACCAAAGAACGTGGAGTCGAAATAGAGGGATCGGGCTCAAAGCTACCATGCTACTGTCCCAAGGTGCGATCTCTCAATAGGGTGTCGACGGGGGGATTCCGAAGGATGCTGTGTTTGCGGTCTGAGCCAACCCTGAGGAGGACGTCGCGAGAACCTTCATCACCATGCGTTAATGGGCCCCGCGGTCGAGAGCAGATGGCCCGTTGGGTCGTGAATCACGGCCTGAGCCTTCGGGCGACGGACCGTGCCGTTGGCGCGGATCCGAAAACGGTTCAGCGTTGGGTCCAGCGGTTCCAGGAAGTCGGTCGTTCCGGGCTTGCAGACCGCTCGGCCCGGCCGCGGAGCCAACCGCGGCGAACCCAGCGGCAGGTGGTCGCCTTGCAGCGCCGGCGCTGGACCATGGATCGGATCGCCACCTTCACCCGGATCTCGAGGGCCAGCGTCAGCCGCGCCCTGCGATGCGAGGGCCGGAACCGCCTGAGCGCACTGGAGCCCGCCGAGCCACCCCGGCGCTACGAGCACGAGCACCCCGGCGATCTGGTCCACCTCGACATCAATTGGAGGGTCTTGTCTACCCTCGTACGACATCGGGTTCTACCCCGCCTGACCAGACGCCAGCCCTCAAGGTCCGCCGTTTCGCGAGGGCAAGGTGAAAGGCGCCGCCCGCATGTGGGGATGTTTAGATCCCCATCCTCCGTAGGGATTCCGCAGGCGAGAGTAGAGATCGGATTTGCCGGACATTCTGTCAGCTTGAGACAGAATCTCCGCCTCAAGCATGGCCGGGACTCGCAAGCCGAGCCAATCCGGTGCGCCCTGTTTGGCGGTGAGGAGATGGAGCAAGGCCAGGTAGAGCTCGTCATCCAGGTCGACGCATGGCTGTGCAGCGGCCGATGCGAGCCATTCGATGATTGTGGTCCCGTGCCCGATCAGCTTCCCGCGATCCGTCATGCGCCAGCCGCTTCCCCGGTTTGGCTCGTATTCCTCCGCCTTGCCGACATCGTGCAGTAACGCGGCCATGAGTATCAGGCTGTGATGAACACCCGGTGTGTCTTCGCTCAGCTTCACCGCAAGTTCGGCGGTCTCGATGGTGTGGTGCAGCAGCCCACCAGGGTAGGCGTGATGGTTCCGGATCGAGGCGGGAGCGTGGCAGAAACTCCGGCACCGGTCCGCGTCCCAGAGGATGGCGTTAAACAGATGACGCAGTGACGCGGGAAGTAGATCCACCAGGCGTCGGCCCCTGAGGACGAGGTCCTCGGCCGGGACCCAGGACGGTGGCAGGGTGTCGAACAGGTTCAGTTGCGGCTCGGGGCGAGACAGCACCGACAATCCGCCGATCGTGATCGGGCCTACGGATAGGCAGTTGTCGGGTGCGACCGAGAATGGCCGTACCAGCATCCCTTCCTGCAGCGAATCTGCGGGTCGCCGGCTGCTCCATTCGACATGCCAAGTCTGGTTGGCGTAGTAGAGGCGGGCATCGTAGGTGTGTTTTTCGTCGGTCCGTTCCTGCTCCAGCACCACCAGCCGCAGCACGGATGGCATGGATGTCCGTGCCGTCCCGGATCGCTGGGCCGCATGTGAGAGCGCCTCGGTGCATCCCTGTAGCCCCATCATTGGATTACCCATGACGTCCTCGCCTCGGTGCCGCAGGTCTTTCGGTGTGATCATCGGGTTCCCTCCCGGGTGCTTGCTGGTGGTGCTGTCCCCAGTGTTTTTGCAGGACATCCTCAAGACTGCGCGGCTGATACAGAGCCAGGGCCCGCTCCAGCAGCTGAGTCTGGCGGGCCACCTCATCCCTCAGCGCCTGGATTGCTTGCAGCACGGCTGATGGCTCCGTTGGTGACTGGCGGCTGCTGTCCGTTTCGGGGAACAAGCTTTGAATCTGCGCCAGCCGAATGTATCGCCGGTTATTGGCACCGATCCGGAATTCGAGATGCCCGGTACGCATCCGTCGATACAGCGTCTTGGTGCTGCAGCCGGCGTGCTCGGCGGCTTCCTGAAGAGTCAGCCACTCGTCGTCACGACCGGACATCTTGGGACCCCCATGGCCCAAGGGTGTTTCCGCGTGTCCCGGGACCGATGGGCGGGACGCGACCCGCACCAAGCCGGGCACACGCCACATCCATACGGACCCGTGTCCCCGGGTGTCCCGGACAGCTCAGGACAGGCCCGGACCGCTGTCCGGGACACGTGCGGGACACCGGCGGACGCCATGTCCCGCGACATTGGGTCGTAATCATGTCATCGCCCCCCGGTCCAGGTCCCAGGTGGTCAGTCGACGATGGAGCCGGTCGGCCAGTTCCGGGACGCGGCGGGCGGCGACGTCACGATCGATCCGCCGAAGCTCGCGACGGGTCCAGGTGCAAAGCGCTTCCCGGTTGCTACGTTCCGACCCATCGCCCAGTACCCAGACCAGGTGTGACCCTGGCGGGATCTGGAAGGTGGCTTCGAGGGCATTCGCGATGCGGCCAATGGTTTGTTCGTTGCGGCGCCGGGAAGCGACGGCGAAAAGGACGGGCTGGACGTTCGGATTACGTGTCATCGGACACCTCCTGTTCCATGGAGACTGCGGGTTCCTCGGCTCCTCGCGAGGCGGTTCCCTGGGTTTCGCCGAAGTTGGCCTGCAGCAGGCGCTCCATCGCGGAGCCATCCTGCCGCGTCAGATTCCGTACGTACCTGGAGTACACGCGGAAGAGCATTTCCGTCGTGGTGTGCCCCATTTGGCGGGCGATCCACTCGGGGCTTTCGCCGGCTGACAGCCACAGCGTCGCGGCCGTGTGACGGGTCTGGTAGGGGCGGCGCCGCCGCAGGCCCAGATGGCGCAGCAGCGGATGCCAGACTCGATTGGTGACGTTGTTAGCATTAAGGGGGATGCCGTCACGGCCGCAAAAGACGAACGAACTCTTTCCGGTGACCTTGTACTGTTCCCGCAGCGCATCGCACACCATTTCGGAGAGATCCACGGTGCGGAACGAGCCATCGTTCTTGGTGTACACGAGCTCGCCCTTCACCAGGGCGTTTCGGACCAGCAACTCCCGACGGGCGAGGTCCACGTACTGCCATTGCAGCCCATGGACCTCGCTTGTGCGTAGGCCCGTGAAGAACCGGACAACGAAGTACGGCCGAAAGTCCGGGCGGACGTGGTCGATGATCGCCTTCACCTCGTCGAGCGTGAACGGTTCGACGTCCGTTCGCGGGACATGGAGCGATTGGATCCCGTGGTAGGGCGACGTAAACTCGAAGCGGTTGGCCGCCTCATTAAGGATCATGCGCAATGGCGTCATGATGTGGTTGATACGAGTCGCTGACAGACCTTTCCCCTTCTGGCCGGAGACTTTGGCGAGTGTCGACCGGAAGCTCAGGATGTCTGCCTTGGTGATGTGGCCAACCTCCTGCTCCCCGAATGCGGGTAGCAGGTACTTGTTCAGAGTCAGGCGCACCGTGTCGGCGTGCGACTTCCTCCACTGGATGCGCATTTCCCCGAACCAGGTTTCCGCGAAATCCTCGAACGCCGGCGTGCTGCCGGCATCCGGGGTTGAGCCATTCGCCGACGCGAACAGGGCGATGTTGGCGCTTTCGGGGAAGTAGCGGGCATAGTCGAAGCTGCCCAGCGTGATCTCCGCTTCAATCCGTTCCAGCACCTGACGTGCCTTCTTGCGGTTGGCGGGGGTGTCATCAAGAGCCGTCTGTTCTCGACAGCGACGCCCCCGGTAGCGGAAGTCCAGAAACAGCTTCCCGGTTTGCGAACGGACCCGGACGCTACCCATGGCAGACACCGCCGTTGGCCATGGGCAGGTTGAAGCCACTGTTTTCCGAGTGCTTGGCCATGTCCCGTTCGATGGCCTCCCAGACATACAGCGTCTTGCGGCCCCCGAACGGGCGGATGTAGTGGACCCCTTCCAGCAGTACCGAGTCCTTCAGGCGCTCCCGGATCGTGCGCGGGTCGTACTTGATGCGGATAGCGAGTTCATCGGTGGTGAGATAAGTGTTTTCCATCATCGTGCTCCTTGCATCGTTGGTAGACACGAAGACAGGTATACACAATTAGGGCCACGTCTGCAAGTAAATTTGGTAGACAGTGTTCATGTCTTGGCTGTACACGTACACTTGGTCTTCAGCTTGGGGAGGGATGCCATGTCGCGGCTGCAGATCAACGTGAGAGTCGAGAAGGAGTTGGTCGATCAGATCGATCAGAAACGAGTGGAGCTACGAGAGAGCATGGGTGAGATCCCAACGCGCTCTGATGTCATCCGCTTGGCGCTGCAAGAGTATCTTTCGACAACGAATACCCCCGCGGGAAAACCAGGTCACGGCTAAGCTACGTTAGGAGCAGTGTCCGTCCCGCATGCATGGTGAAGTCATGCCTGATCCATTGGCCGAGCGCCGCTTGGCGACGTTCAATGGAAACAATCGAACTGAGGGCGCATCGAGGACTTGCCAGAGGGCCTGCGATTCTCCCGATAGGACGAGACGTTATGTGCGGACGCATGACGCGCCACAGCGCGACCAGTAAGCTGGCCATGCGGTACTTCCAAGTGCCGGTGGACGAGGGGTTTGACGCACCGCGGTACAACGTTGCGCCCGGCACCGACCTCGAAGCATTCCGTGCCGATAACGATGCACGTGTCGCTTTCCAGCCGATGTTTTGGGGCTTTCGGCCGAGGCGCGTCGAGGATGGCCCGCGTCCCATCAACGCACGGGCCGAGAAGGTCGCCACCAGTCCGTACTTTCGGTCCGCATTCGCCCATCGGCGCTGTATCGTCCTGGCCGATGGCTGGTACGAATGGCGCAAGACGGATGACGGCAAGCAGCCGTACTACATCACGCTGGCCGAGGGTGCGCCGCAGGACATCCTGATGATGGCGGGGATCTGGGAACCGACCGTGGACGGAGGGGCCTGCTGCGCGATCATC
>LFIK01001642.1_pt1 | contig 17896 bp, 20 predicted proteins | sample 643401 | NCBI WGS metagenome assembly LFIK01 (sample SAMN03777447, study PRJNA286221) | soda lake metagenome | biome: soda lake; feature: Kulunda steppe; material: water; isolation source: sample T5-Br brine of Lake Tanatar-5 | place: Russia: Kulunda steppe | collected 2010-07
GCCAGGAATGAATAAACCATTTGGCATCGATGATAGACTATGTGCCTGGTTATCAATTAGCGTTAAACTTGTTTCACTCACGAGAATATTACCTTCAAAGTGATCTCCAACAGCAATGAGATAGTCAAACCATGCCGCACGAACAATTTGAGATTGATTGACCTTGGCTGATAGCGACTTTGACCATGGCTTCCCAGGACGATACTCCGATAGGACCACATTTGAAGCTCGAATCCTTCTCTCTCCTGTCTTTGATGTGAGTATGACTTGAATGTTGACATGCTTCTCCTCTGGCACAATGTCGCTAAAGCCACAAGCATTTCGTATGCCCATAATTGGTCGTACAAAAGGTGCGTACTTAGCTTCTTGGTGTCCTTTTGGATGATTCCCTAGTTTGGCTACAAACTTAGTTCCCTTGCTGTCAGAGACAAGCAATAAAAGATATTTGCTTAGACCTCCTTTTATCACCCCTTTAAAATACCTCCCTTGAAGGTTGCAGCTTTCACATTCCTTACACTCACATATAGTATTGCAAAGGTTGGGATCATTGGAAGTAGAAAGAGTCAAATCTGGATCCCATCCACCCAGCCGATAAAAACATACCATTGTATGATTGTTTGCAAGCATTTCTTGGGTGGAGTAAGCCTCTGAAATATCCCAAGACAACCTTTTGTCAGTTATCGTTGACGTTGCAATTCGTGTGATCACGTTCAAAGTCAGCATGTACCCAAGGAAGTGTGCAAAAATGCATCTTGTAGTTTGCATTGTTCCTGCATGGAATAAATTGCCACACATATTGTATCTAAGCGTGTTTCCTGATGTAGTGAGTGTGCTCTAGGTTTTCACGACGTAAGGCTGGACCCTTCTTCACATAGGGTAGGGGGGAAGGGGGGGGGCGGAGGTGAAACCTCAAGCCCAAGCAGGTCTCAAGCGGATCAAGCATTCAACTTTATACTAGTTGTGTAATCTGTGTGACAAAGAGGAAAGAATGGAGACGAGATATACAATCTATTATGCGGGTTCCTGCCAAGCAACACTGTTTGTTTCCATGAAATCATTTCAGCATAGGAAGGGTAGGTTTGTCAGTTGTTGCCTGTGCAGAGGTTAATTTACTGCACCTTAAGTCGCATCCAAAATTGCAGTCCTGGCTTTTGCAGGGCATTTCTTTGAAATCACGATACTTATCTTCTGGCCATGCTATTTCAGAGGGGTAGCGCGCTGCCCAAACTTGAAGGGCATCACTCCTGGGAACCTTGAATAGGTATTCCACACATTCACTCACATACGCACCAAATCATAATAGAATGTTCTGGGAAAGGTGTCCTGGCTTGTGCATGTGAGGGGCCAGAAGCAGGAGATTGAAAGCATGATTGCATGGAACGCTTCAATGGGTATCTGTTTGTGAGCCCAAAACACACCCTGGAGTTTTATACTCTACATTTTACTCCACTGATTTTACTCATACTCTAACTACCCTCATACACACAATCCAGGTCTGAGGTTTTGTCATGCAATCACTTATTAACAAATTAAATCCGGATTTTGTTTGTTCCTTAGGAGGTGAGATAAGGCAATGCATCCTGATCTCCCTGCAATGACCAGCCAAAATGCACCCCACGTGCTTTTTTATAGTATGTGAATCAGTGCATATTATGGCAGCTGTTCCTGTGCAGACCCCCAAGCGACCCCCTCTAATATTCAATTGCAAAGGAAATTTCTGCCAATGTACTTTATGCCTCAATGTCAGACGGATCTGAGGGAATTTGGGGCTTTCGATTTCATGGATTTGTGTATCATGTAATAAGATAATCAGTGTGTTAATCAGTAGCAGACCCCCAAACAGATCCTGTGCATGCACCCACGTGCTCCTACTTGCAAAAATTATCCTGCCAAGTGCGTATCATACCTCAGGTGTCAGACAAATCTTATGCCGCGGTCGCACAAAATTTTCCACTTATTCCCCCTTTTCTCACTCGACCCAAAAAATCCCGGTCACACACGGTGTATCTCACTTAATTATAAAACCCCCAAAGTTCACTTTCTACTCTTTTTCACTTTGGGCATGGGGGATGCTCTCAGGAGGCCCCCAGGGAGGGTCCCATTTGTGTAAGACCCCCAGAAACCCCTTGTTTGGGTTTTTGTGTGTCGGAAAGAGCATTTACCTTAGGAGGATGTCTGAGCAGACAAGGTTTCCCTCATGGGTCACACACGCAATTTTTTCAGCTGCATGCGCAGCAAAAGCTGGTGATGATTCCGCTGGCCGACAGTGTGCTGAGATGATGTCTTATGTATTTGTTCGCCAGGCTCGCACTTGTGGTGTGCAAAATATGGTGAAGAAAGTCAGGAGTATAGGAAATGAGAGGGATAGCCATCACTGACATTTCCAAGGCCTTAGACTGTCAAACTTCTAGCAGCACTTGCGCGCAAAAAAGGCTTCCTTTGCATGCGCAAGGACAAATTCTCATACGAAGGCAAGGACTGATGCACCATGGCCACATGCACAGGGGAAAAATCAAGTTTTCAAGTGAGCGCCAAACAGAAGTGCGCTGTAACCACGCTCTGTAAACTTTCCAGCATCCTGTCCTAGCACTCTCCCTTGGTGGCTCAGGGTTGATTGACTGTAATGCAACACCTTCGCAGGCCATAAGCCAAGTGCTTAAACTAGGGCGTCTGTAGCATTGCAGGCTCCTTATGAACAGTGCAGTCCGTGTCATGTTGCTGCCTGATTGCGGCATGATGACATGTCTCAAAGAGCTTTTTGGATTAAATTGCTGGTCTTAGGAAACTAGGAAACATGAGCGTGCGGTTTCCAATAGTAATACCAGAAGAGACGCTGGTTATGGGATGTGGAGTGAAAAACATAAAGTAAAACAAATCCAGTGTAACAGCATAAAAATTTCACAACTATAGAAAGGTTTCACTCAGGAGTGAAAATTTGTGTGTGACCTCAAATTCCAAGTGTCGAATTCCAAGTGTCAAATTCCAAGTGAAAATATGGAAAATATGGAAATTAGTGAAAATTTTGTGTTTGACTTTGACTTAAGCTCACAATCTTACTTATCTACGTGTTTGTCCACGTATTCATCATCTTCAGCTTCTAGAGTTCTCAAAAGGCTTATTCAGACATCATGGATGCATTTGAATCACCCAAACACTCGCTGTTGAACTCACCAGGAAACACAGCACCTAGTATCTGGATCTTGTGTAGAGCTTCAACACGCCCAAAAGCTGGGCAGCTGGTTCATGCACCTACGCAACAACATTGTGTGGCCAATGTTTGCATCTGTCAGTGGAAAGTTGCGCATTAAAAACCCCCTGCACATAATCGTAGTTTCTAGCAAATGCTTACCCAATCAACACCTCTCACACACCTGTATCTGTACGCTGTAGATTGTACATGCAAACTTGAATAAGGAGCACGCTGCAAGTGCTTGGAGTCACAGCAGACTACTTAAATGGTCCAGCAAGGATTTGAGTGCATGTACCTTGCAATTAGCAATAGCTGGTGAACGAAGGTTAACCTCACGTATGACTGTGAAGATCCAGACATGAGGGACAACCCACTAGATTTGTACTCCACAAGATCTTGTCTTGGTTTTACTGCTGATAATGGGGTTCTGGTATTCTGAATAAAGTTATTAGCTCTGAAGCAACTTCCCTGCTTGGTGCTCATGTGCTCACTTGGTACCAACCTGTGCTCAACGAATCATACGTGGTTTTATGTATAGATGGGTGGCAGCAGCACCAGGAAAACAGCTCAAAACATATCCTGCATCAATTGATTGCAATCAAGAAAGCTTTATCTTGGTTACAAATTCCCATTCCAGATGCAGACAGCCCAAAGGCCTGCAACCTCATCGATCCACCCTAGGCTTGCCTTGCTGCACTTGGAGTTATACCGCACCTTTTAGGCTCTATACGTTGGCTTCAATTCCAGTGATCTAGGAAAATCCCAAAACAAGAACGGTAAAAAACCAAGTAAATTTGTTCGACGTCCTTGAAGCCCTTCCTGTTTACAGTCGCGAGGCACGCCTCGGATAGGTCGAATTGCTTGCAAGCTCAATCTAGCTACAAAAAATTTAAGCTACCCTTTTTTATCATTTAAAATCTCCTGAAACTAAATTGTACCTGCAGCATGTCTCATTCACTCTGTCCACTGGTAGCTACCAGTGATCTACAGATTAAGGAGGTTGCAGCTGTAACATCTCATTCACTCTGTCCACTGGTAGCTACCAGTGATCTACAGATTAAGGAGGTTGCAGCTGTAACATCGGGCTCTTCAAAAATAGATATATCTGCTTAGGAGCTGCGTCAGGCCTCAGGTGCACCAGGAGAGAGTATGAGATAGATGGTCCCCAACCTAGTACGCTGTTCAATTGCTCTTGCTAGCCTTTTTTTTTGAAACTGATTTGTTGCTCTGGTCGTGTGTCATCACAATTTTTACCACATCCCAGCACAAAGGGTGTAAAGCGCGGATGTCATTAAAATCATGTCATTGAATGCCCCTGATTGGAAGTGTGCTACTTGGAAAGAAACTCGCAGAACAATTTCTAAGTTGCTGGTTTTTATGGGGCTGATTGAATTCACGTTGGGACATTGGAGCTTTTATTTGACAATATCAGTGCTGAGGATGTGAAATTGTTTCTCTGCGGACATACAAATTACTTTTCTTTCTGAGTAGGGTATCTTTTGTTTAGCAGTGGCCAGCAAGCCCAGCTTTCAACTCATCTGGCTGAAGGTCTGGACCCACTGTGACCGATCTTCCAGCTGGCAGTACAAAAATAGCATCTGGTCCAGAGCAAGTTCGAAGGTGATTTGTCGACTTCAACTTTGGTAGAAGGTCAAGTAGAAGGTTTCTACAAGAAGCCAGTGGGGGAAAGTCCTGTTGGCTACTCGTGCCTGTAAAGCCAGACACTATTAAGCCATCTGTACAGCTGAGCTGCCCTCATTTGGCAGGTACAGCTATGTAACCTAATCCTCTTAGGCCATCTGTATACATGTGCTCCACTTCCAACACTGAAAATGATGTTTTTCCAAATAACACCTTTGCTCAAGGCTTTGATAATAAGCCCGGAAGCATTTTATGTCTGTAAGTCATCATGTTTTAAATTGAGTATCCTGTGTCAGAAAGTAAATGGATTTGGCTACCTGGCAGATGATACAACAGGCACGATGAACTAGTGGCACTGCCATATAAGGACAACCGGCCAAGTCGTCCATGGGAAGCACAGAAGCACAAAATTAAAACGGTTTTGCTCTCTTTCTGTTTCTCACCACAGCCTCCAGCCCTCCGAGATATATAGTCTGGATTGTTGCAGCATAGATATTCCTACACCGTCTGCCGTAGAATAATGGTGACACCAATCATCGTTGAATTTTTGCTTTAAAAAATTGAGTGGGTCAGCTTGCATACAAGGTTACATAGAGATGTTGCCAATGCAAGCTCTTGAAAGTGCCTACAATCCCCAATCAGTACCCTGATCATTCATTTCTGCATTTAGATATTGATTTGTACTGAAGTTCCAGTTTATGACAGCCTAATGGCAAGCGGCAGCTAACTCTCAATTGTAGCTACATTAATGAAAAACTCGTTTTGCTGCACATTGAGGCCTTTTTGATCTACAGCTGACCAGGTCAAGCGTCCGATGCGCACCACTTGAACATGGCTATGTCCAACATATGTTGAACAATAACTTTGAAAAGCAGGTAGGATTTTTCGTGAAGGCAACAGTCACAAGAAGAAAATCCATGTAGCCAGATTCTAGCAACTCGAAGCTTCTTGAGGCAATGCACAATAGTACTCACAATTGCTACATTGCCCCCCCAAGGGAATGCAATTCGTTTAAAAGTGTGGCTTCAGAGGCAATCTTTGCAAGCTGGTCCGGGTCCATGCCAACGCCCCCTGCATTTAGTTTGAGGGGAATGTGTTGATTGGCCAATTGCGCACAATGATTCCCAATCTACCCCTGGTTGCGCTTTCCTGTGTACAAATGTCCCCCTGGTTGCGCTTTCCTGTGTATGTATGTTCCCACTAATGCCTCTTAACCCTGTCTCAATGACCTCTTAAGTATCACTTATCAAGCTCTATGGATGTGACATGATGGACAGTACATCAAGGGCTATCACGGGCTTGCAGCCATTTTTCCATGGGATTTCAAGCAAAAGATCAATTTGACCTGACGAGTTGAATTGATTGTATTGTATTGTTTCGGGGGCCTGCAAGGCACAGCAACTTGCCCAAAGGGTCGACCCCAACTCAAATTGTCTACTGGAATATCCAAAATGAACACTGCTTCAGATGCCTTTAGCTCTGTTTGTTTGTTGAGAATATGATGATTGCAAGGGAGGCACACCTACATGCCTATTACGATGCTTATTCTGCACATGACTCACCTCTGCTGCATCATGGAGCTGAGCACACTCAAATGTTGTAAAAAAGACAAATCGACTGGTAAGAGCAACAGATCAGTTTGTAGACAGCGTTAAATCTGGAACAATAATTCCAAGTTCATCCTGCAATTACCTTCTTCCTCTGTGAGCTCCTAGCCTACCAAATCCCTTAAGGGACGACCTGTTGGGTAACTAGGCTTCCTTTTGACAAAAGCTAACCGCTCTTGTTGCTTATTAGGATTATTCTATGTATGCATGTACATATGCTCGTATCAGTTCCTCATTTGATGCAACTGTCAGGGTCAGGCACCAGCATGGTGCAGGGAATGCAGAGCCATGTCCATCAAGGAAATTAAGTGTACACATGAACGATTGCCTGGGCAGAGGATGGCTGCTTCAAGGGTCGCTCATGGGGACAACCTGGAGGGGGGCAGACATGCATTGAAAGGAGAGAGACGGGCCCAGTCCAAGCGGGTAGTGTGACAGCTATTTTTGCCCCTCCTCTTTTAATTTTTGGTCACTATCATGAAGTATGTAGGAAGTGGGAGGGGTGGGAGGGGTGCACTACCAACCAATTTAAGGTCCCAGTACATCTGGATGATCCTGGAGCAATAACTGAGTGTGCATGGACAAGCTTACAACTTTCATGGCAGCTTTTGGCTCTAGCGCCTGGATATAAACATAAACACATATGTTCGTAAACAATCAAAGGAAAGGCACTGCGAGCACTCCCTCCCATGATGGAGTCAATCACTGGATTGTTGCCAAACTTCACAGGCAGGCTCGATAAGCGTCATTGAATGCGGTTGTCACTTCACTCTAGAACTTTGGGGGCCATCTATTCATTCATAGCTTTAATGCTCAGGTCCCACCCACCCTTTTGACAATTTTAGAATGCAACTGAAAGCACGCTTGCTTGTCCAGTGTCCTCACCTGTCTGATCTCGCTTGTCTTTGAGAGCACTTATTTGTCGAATCTTTTTCTGGAGGTTCCGGATCTTCTTTGTCTTTGCTTCGGGACCATCTTCCACACCCACTGTAAGCACCACCGTCAAAGAGTGTGTGAGAGATCTCAAGCACTGGGGATACCCTCAGCGCACGGTAAATGCCAGCTGCATCGCGCTCAATTACAGCAAAATCCACACGATGTGACTATTTTTGAAACATCAGCATTGACACGGCCCCGGCAAAGGAATCTGGGACCACATTGACAAAAAGTACAGCACTCAGGACTAGGGTACCAATCAATGTGCCATCTGGGTCTCATGATGGGGGTCTGCTACACTTGACATGCAAACCAATCAGCCTTACGTCAGGCTGGCGATTAAGTACTAAGCCTAAATTGAGATGCGCAAGGCCAGCTCCTAAACATGCGAATGGCAGGCTTTTTTCTTTAAAAGGCTACCTTCTGATTGTGAAGGGGGGGTGCAGTTTGCATCTCCGCTCAGCTCCAAGGCCCCCAAGTCTGCTGCAGCCGAGTCTGCGGCTGCTGCAGTGCTAGCAGAAGTGTTTGAGTCTTCTGATGGCTCTCCCTCTGCAGCCCCGAGGCAGCAGTTTGCATACATGTGCATTTGAGTGCGTGCATGTGAGTCACTGGAGCCAGAGCCACGCGCATGCCCGTTCCACATGCTTCCAGATACTGTACTGCTTCAAAAGAATGGAAAGAAGGTAGACGCCACATAAGGACCCTGCCCTGTGCCATTCCCATCCTCCTGTATACTCTGCTCCCCACACTGGATCACTCACTCACAAAGCATACAGAACCACTGTGATAGTGTGATGTTCAATTGCGCGTTCCCTCTCCTGTGGAGGTTTATGGGTTATGCCCCCTCTTCCTGTCAACTCCCCCCCATACTTTCCAGTCATAAGTGATCTTATGACTTAATTCATGCACCCATATACAGAGACATTTGAATTCAGATAACAAAACAAATAAAGGGCATCAGTTTGTTGTCAACATACTTGACAATCTTTTGTAGCATGCAAGGATGCAGGTACGTTACCTGTGGTCTAAATAGGGAACCCAGATTGGTTTCAATGACAGTTGCCTAAGTAGGCAATGGACATGAATGATGAAATGGGTGCCTCACATGAACATGAGCATGCAAGTCTTAGAGTAAGGCATGTATAGCAGCACTGCCGTAAGTTGTCAAGTATTAACACCCCAGGGAAGGAAGGTTTATTAAGTGGAAGGTACCACGGCAGACCCAGGCATGCTATGCAACTTCCACAAACCTTCAAAAATGACCAACTTCATTCAGCAGCCAACTTACCATTTTTGCAATACTATGATTTTAAATACAAATCTTGGACTGAAGGCTTGAGGTTGCAGACGAATCTTATGCTCAAGCATTAAGTGGTGATGTGAAAATTAAGGCAATCTAGCGCGCGTTCCATGGCGTGGCGTCTCAAAGAACAGGTTTTCCAAGGGATAGGGCAGCATGTCTTCCGCCATTTACCTTTTTTCTTCTTGTTTGCCCTCTTTTTTGCATTCCTGCTTGCTGAACCCTTGGCATCCACAAACTCAAAGCCTGTGGGGTGTAGGGGTGTAGACATTGCCTTGCATTTCAAAGACACAACGCTTCAAGAAATGGTGTGGCAACTTTGGTGCTTGTTCCTGCTGCTTTGGTGCACATTATTCCATCATCCAGCGTGGAAAGAAATGGGCTATGCTGTGAAAATGCAGTGCAGGGTTTAATGGATGGATACGGAGTCCTGGGCCTGGAGCGGGAGCCTTGAAAAGGGCAGGGCCATCCAGAGTTACTGCCATGCAAGCATGCACTCTCTGACGCCAGCCACAAGAAGGCCGCCAGGGAATGCTGCAAAGCAAGCACGCACTCCCTTGTCAATTGAATGCAAGCCACCAACAGACCACCGCAACATATGCCAGCAAAGGGGCACAAACTTGATGCAAGCCACAAAGAAGCCGGCCTGTACCGCTTGCCGCAAATCACTCTCATTCACAAGCCACAAGCCACAAGTCTCTGATCCTGAGATGCTACCAAGGAAGCACGCGATCTCGTCAATTGCTTGCAAAACAGACACCATGGGACACCCCTTGTCAATTGCTTGCAAAAAAGACACCATTGCTTGCAAAGCAGACACCATGGGACATCCCTCGTCAATTGCTTGCAAAAAAGACACCATTGCTTGCATAACAGACACCATGGGACATCCCTCGTCAATTGTTCGCAAAACAGACACCATTGCTTGCAAAACACACCATGATAAATCCCTCAGAGCAAGTATACCCTCCCCGTTTCACAGACCATGACAGGACATGTTAAGCCGGTCCCTCCCAAGCATCAGCTCATAACAGCTCCCTCCCGGCTCTCAAGCATGCACTGAGGGCTGCACCTGGGACAACCCGCGGCTTTGGAGTGAGGTTGCTTTGAAGCACTCCTGCTTTGGCTGCTGCAATACGCCCTCCGCGATCGCTGCCGTCAAAGCCTAAGCTAAAAGAGGGCGGTGCCATGTTTGGGCTGCCGCCTGCAGCGCACAAGTGTGCAAAGTTTAACAAAAATTGAGTGTGTATGTGTGTGTTTGCACGTGCTTTCGGTGCCATGTTTGGGCTGCCGCCTGCAGCGCACAAGTGTGCAAAGTTTAACAAAAATTGAGTGTGTATGTGTGTGTTTGCACGTGCGTTCGGTGCCATGTTTGGGCTGCTGCCTGCAGCGCACAAGTGTGCAAAGTTTAACAAAAATTGTGATGAACTGACTCAGCAGGCCCAAGCTACAAAGCAGGGGTACCACACTCAGCAAAGCCACCGCCTCTGCAAGCACAGGTGCACTCATTGTTGATTGGACGCAGGCGCATTGTAGTGTATTGACTCTGCTGGTTGCTGGTTTACTCTGCTGGTAGTAAAATCTTAATTCAAAGATGAGCAGTGTGCTTATGGCATGAGTATGATAATTTATGAAGCTTTTAAGGGTAGAAGCGCAGACATTCCCCAGATTCCTCAGGTCTTTAAAAGGGTGCTAATTCACAAACAAGAGCAACAAGGCCTCTCTACAATTGCAGACTCGAGGCATTAAGATAAAAAGTGGCAGAGCTGCATGTCTCTTGCCAGAAGCAATGCAGGGGCCAGGCAGCAAGGACGTGGGGCGCCAGCAAGGGTGCCTGATTTGCTGGATCCTGGCCCCTCCCTCTCTGCTCTCTATTTGCTTCCCTACCATCCACACATGGGGCAGCCTGCTCTCTGGGCCTGCTCCAAACACTCCCCTTACGCAGCACACACCTGCATTGCGTGCATGTGGGGGCACATAGCCTGCCGGCTTGGGTGCAAGGCCTACAGGAGCCTTGGCGGCTCCAGAGGCTGCTGCTGCAGACAGGCGCTCTGGCGACTGAGGCCTGTCTTGGTACTTCCCAGGTGGTGCAGGCAGCCAGGAAGCTTCAAAGAGAGTGTCAAAGTCAACTCGCGCCAGCTGCAAGGAATCGGCAGTGGGGAGGTGCTTGTTGCTGCGCCCGGAGCCAGGTGCATATGGCAGTCAGGCAACAACACCAACACATCAATACCATGCTGAACTAACGGACAAGGGACAGCCTTGAATAACAAGTCATGACTTTATGGCTAATCTCACACAAATGCTTTCCAGAATGCTCACTGCACGCAATCATGCGATCAAGTTCCTCTTGCTCTTGCCCACTAGTTGAGCAATGCAACACAGCTCATCAGGTTCATGCAGCACATGAAAGCGCCAAAAGCACGCGAGAACAACAGCGTAACGGGATAGACATTAGATAGAATAGATAAAATGCACAGGACGCCACATGCTTCCTCCCTTCCGCACGTGTCAGTATAAAATATAGGTGCATATCATGTAGCGTGGCAACATGCCTGTTCGTGCGCCACCATTTGACCGCGTCTGCCAGCGGCAGCACATGGGCGCCTATTAAGCTTGCAATGCCAGCATGCTCAACCTGCCCTTGATCAACTCCCATTACTATGGACGAAACAGAAGATTGCTTTTACTGGCCTGACCCAGACTGACCTGGGTGCCGTAGTAGGAGATGACCTTGAAGGAGTTGTCCACGCGCAGCCGCGGGGCAGTGGTGGCCACCAGGAGGGAGCGCCCATCAGGTGACCATTCGGCGGACACAGCAGGGCACCGTGTTGCACCCATCTGCTTGCATGCTCCATTCGTCTTCTTGTCCCACAGCACGATGTCCCCTGCGTGTGCATCCCGGCTGCATTCAGCATGCAGGCTACTGCCGCGCCTTCTGCAGGACAACTGCGCCGGACACAAAGGCTGGACTTTGCACTGTCAAGGTTTGCTGCTCATCTCGGCCTGTAATGTGCAGCAATGGGCCCCTTCGTTTTCCCTTCTTGTCATTACCTTGTTCACAACATGATAATATCTAATTATTTATTTTAAGGGACAGGTACTTTTTGAGTAAAACCATCGTTCTCCCCCGTCAGACCCCCCCAATCTCATGCTCATGCATGCACATGCACGCACATGTGCACACATACACCACACGCATGCACACACGATAAGCTGTGTGTAACATCCATACTCGCTGAGTCCTTCCAGCACACAAACACACGTACGCATGCGCACTTTGAGGCCAGGGTCGCAGCATCTCCCCACACCTGGAAGATTACCAAATCCCATCAGGGAGATGAAGCGGCTGAACGGATTCCAGCGCACCATACTGAAGGGGCCGCTGCCAAAGTCGTAGATGGGGCGGCAGTTTGAGTCCCACAGTGTGGACTGCAAACATATGAAGGGGGAGCCACATTGGATTGGAAGGTCATGTGTGCGCAGCCTGCAGTGTTTGGCAGCATCTTTGGATGTGACGCGCACACACACACATGCATCAGGTTCTTGACCAGGCTTGGTCAAGCATGCCAGGGGACCTGATGGCAGACCTAATGGCAGAATTAATGGCAGACCTAATGGCAGACCGAATGGCAGAATAAATGGCAGACTTGGTTAAGCATGCCGGAGCACCTGATGGCAGGCCTGATGGCAGACCTCGCAAATGAGCACATTATTCATCCCCCTGCGCTGATGGAGGTACTAGTCAGGGGAGTTGTCAGGGGGCTTGTCAGCCAGAGGCCAAGTGGCGAGCGGGTCTTGAGGGGGTCAACCAGTCTTGGCAGTCCTAGCCATTGGCAGACATGGATAATCCTAGCATTTGTCCTGGCAATCCTGGCAAAGTCAGCCTTTGTCCTGGCAGTTCAGACAATTCTAGCCCTTGTCAGGGTAGGGACAATGGCTGGTTAGACTGCGCCAACAAAGGAGGCTTTTCCTCTGGGGCGCCTTTGCTGCAGTTCCTCTCTTGCATCAGACACAAAGCTGAAGGCAGCCTTAACGGAACGCTGTTAGGCATGCCAGAGAACTTTGACAACATGATGAAGGTGCCCACTTGCTGCAGAAGAAAGCATAAGCAGGGCATGAGGGTGTTGAGCGGGCCCGAGCAGCCCTTGCAGCGGCGGGCACAGGCATGCATCCAGCATCCCACAACAGACGGAAGAACTTTGATCTGAAACCCAAGTCATAACCCTGAGTTGATAAGCCCAGGCAAGCAGACAGAGACCTTTGCAGGCATGAAGCAAGCAGACAGACTTTTGCAGGCGTGAAGCAAGCAGACAGACCTTTGCAGGCATGAAGCCGGCAACTGTGACGAAGAAGTCGCCGTTGGGGGACCACTGGAAGTCATGCACCGGGCCTTCTTTGGGCAATGCCACGGTTGTCGTTGCATCAGCCTGCATGTCCAGCAAGCAGGCTTGCTGTGAAGCAGCATGCAAAGGATGGCAGAGGCAAGCGGCACACTGCTGTCCGGCCCCGGTGACTGCAGGCAAGATGCGTGCGTGGGCGCTCAACGCAGCATAGTCAGGATGCACACATAAGTTTGCAAGAGGGGAACCCTTGCCACCATCTTGCATTAAGGCCTGTGTGCTAGTGCCATATTGCAAGTAATTTTGGCGGGGCATATGTACTTTGCCCGCATTTAATTTTGGAGGCATGCTTGGGCCTCACCTTGGCTGGGTCTGCAAGCATGAAGTGCAGCTTCTGCTCCCCATAGTAGCTCTGATTCGTGGCATCAAAGTCCGAAAAGGACAGCACCAGGAGAGCAGAACCCCGGCTATTCCATTTCAAGGAGGCTCCTGTTGAGTGAGGTGCACATACATGCTTGCAGTGGTGAAAGACCGCTGGGCACAGAAATGGCGCGTCATAGGCGTTTTAAAAAGATTTTGAGCTCAGTGCCCCCCCTCAGCAGAGCATGAGCAGCCATGGAAAGCGCCACATACTGCGCTTTCTCTGCTTGCAATGGACACGCTGGCACCTCAGCTGCAAAGCACAACGCCGCAAGCCCCCTCCTCATGCCTTGTAGGTGTCCTCGCCATGCACCAGTCGCGCGCCTGGGCGTGCCCTCATGCGTGCCCAAGCGACCACAAGCGCACGCGCCGCGGCCCTACCTTGCGTCCGAAAGAAGCCCTTGCGAGTTCGTGGCGTGGGCTCTGGCTTTGAGTAGTCGTAGATCCCTGCGCTGGCAGGGCTGCCCTTGACCTCAGGGATGAACACCGCAACCAGCTGCCCATTCTCCTTGGATGGGCATACAGCACAAGAGGCGGCGCCCTTGATCGATACCTTGCGATACACTGCAGGGCCAATGGGGGCATGCGCACGCAAACGGGTGAGTCGCTGCCAAACCAAGGCTGCCAGGATTGACGCTGTCCTGATTGATTGCAGGTCCTGGGAAAAGCGACCAAACGTGGACGCAGCAGCACCTTTGGCGGCAAAGGGGCTTGTGGGCAAGGCACTAAGGGAGAACATGCAAGACCAATTAGAAAGTAAGATTCAAGGCACACAGTGAGTGACTGGCTGTCACAACACCCAAATGTGGGTAAAGCCTTGCAGGCGTGCTCGCATGTGTGCTTGCTTGAGCGCTATTAATGGAGTTAGTGGCCTGCTATGACCATACTCAGTAGCCAGCAAAGGGCCGGCACAGCGCATGGCGTGAGCGACCATTGTCATTGGGCATGTGATCTGCAGTCAGGTCTGCCAGGTCTGCCATGTCAGGTCATGGGCATCACGTATGGAGAGGAGCGCGTCAGCATCACCAGGCTCAACACTTCGGGCAGCACCAGCGGCGAGAGGGGCATGGGCATCTCCAGAGGGAAGCAGTTCAAGAAACATCTAGGGCGACACCAGCGCAGAGCACCCTAACACCATGGGAAGCACCACCAAAGGGAAGCAGTTTCCAACACCAGGGGCAGCACCAGTGGGGTTGCAGGAGCAAAAAGGGGATGGTTCAGGGGACCGTGCATAGCATGGCCGCGCTAGGTATGCAACCCAACTCCACTCAATCATCTCCATGGCCACCGAGGCAGCACTTGACAGGGCTGGTTCTGCTCCGGGGCGCTACTCAGGGGCCCTGCTTAATAAAGCAATGCCTTGTGGGGGGCCGGCACAGCTCCCAGATGCACCTGAGTTGCTGCTCTGAGTGGCACTGCTTTAAATAGCACTGCTGCTAGATGAGTTGACGCTGCTCTTAAACGGCACTGCCCTACAAAGCACTGTCCCGCTCTCTAAAGCACTGTCCCACTCTACAAAGCACTGTTCCGCCCTTCACAGCAGTCCCGCTCTACTAAGCACTGTCCTGCCCTAAGAAGCACTGTCCTGCAAGGCACTCCCTTAAAAGAGGCACAGTCATGTAAGGTAATGCTTGAAGCTGCACTTCTCCTTGTAGAACCGGCACAACTCCTAGCAGCAGCTGTGCACTAAGGCACATTATTAGCACATCATTTCAGGAAAGGCGGCAAGGGCAGTTGCGCAAATGAGAAGCATTGGTACACTGGAGCTGCTCAACACGGATTGGTGCGCAGGAGCTCGTGCACAGGTGGTAAAATACAGCTCAGGCTGATAAAGGGCATGCTCTTGCAGGCATACACAGGAAGGGTTTGTCTTGTCGTCCCCTCCTACGCCAAAAATGTCCCCGACCTATGCCAGGAATGTCCCCGACCAACAGCAGGGCCATCAAAGGATCTGAGTCATCAAAACTGGGCACACACTATCAGCCAGCGCACACTCTCAGCCTTGCGCCTGTTCTTGCCTGGGTGCAAATAACGTGCCAGGGATGCTGGGTGCATACATGCGCTGGAATCTCTTCTCCCTCCCAATACCCAGCGCGTCTCAGTACAGACTGTGGTTTGGCACAGAGGCCTTGACATGCTTGCGTGCACAAATTAAAAGGTCTCTCTCTCACTCTCACTCTCTCTCACACAAATACACACCAGAATTATCACAGGCCATGCAGGGCATGCTTGCAAACATTTGCTCACACATGCCACCGGCCGCTCGCCAGCAAAGTTTGATCAAGAAGGCAAACGACAGCTCACCTGCAAAATTGTCTGCCTTGCTGTAGACCTGCAGAGTGTTGGTTGCCACCAGAACACAGGCGCCCTCGTCTACCTCCCATTGGACAAAAGGCCACATGTCCTTGCTGATCTGCAAACACAGTAAGAGCAATTCACAGTCTTGGCACATGTGCAAGTGATGTGTGTCACTGCTCATGATCAGGGGCCAATCAAACGCCTGGGGCAATGGACAAAGGGCCTCATGTCCCTGCTAACCAGCAGACACAGTGTGAGCAAGCACCGCGCACCGATGGCCAGGAACTGAGCAAACGCATTAATTCCTTCTTGATACAGGGTCACCCATCCCTGCTGATTTCTCTGTCACAGCATGTGCAGGTGGTACGGGCTCATGGCCAGAAGCTGATTCAATGTTGCTCAGCAGGCTGGTCTGAAGCCCACATTTGACTGCTTGCACACTATTTGTGCCTCACATCGCTTGCACTGCATGCCATGTGCACCACATGCCACATGCGCCGCACGCCACTTGCGCCACACACTGACAATTGGTGCGCAGTCCTGAGGAAGAAGAGCAAGCCGTGCAAGTCGCCAAATGTGCCATCAATGAGGCTGGGGCAGCAATTCAGACAACTGACAGTCGTCTTTGCTTTGCAGCACAGTGAGCCAGAGATAGCATGACATGCTAGCCCTGGCTCTTGGCAGTGTACAAGAAGATTGCTATTCTTCCCACACTGCAACACAGAGCTACCTGCTTATGAACGAAACATGTTTACCCTGCAAAATTGCCCCTAAGTATTTACACGAGCTACAAATTGAGCTACTAATTGAGCTACAAATTGAAGTTCAAATCACTACGGCAGCTGCCAACCATCTAGGCAGGTAGTGATGACTGTTGTTGGTAGGTACTAGTGCAGACGCACCTGACGCAGCGTGTGCGCAACGCGCACCTCCCCCGTAGCCACCTCCCAAACTTTCAGGTTCTTTGCAGGCTCCCCGGTTTCTGGGTTCTTCATGGGCTTTTGGCAGGTGACCAAGTAATTGGCCTTGGGGCTGAGGGCAGTGAACACCACGCCTTTTTCAGGAATGCTGCCCAGCTGTGAGCAGCACGGCAAGCAGAGCAGCGATCAGTGGGGTTCTGCAAAAGAACGTCAAGGTAAAAGAGGGATGGGAAGGAAGGTTGCATTTGGTATGCCACAGGCACATTCAAGGGAAACTAGACTTCAAGCCTTGTGGGAAACTTTTTTGGCAGTGGAATTGGCAGGGGGTTTGGCAGCTGCTGGCGGTTGGGCTCTGGCCTTTTCCAACTTTGCACATCAGAAACAGACTTGCTCGCTAATCTTGCCTGCTGACAGCATGCTGATGTGCTTGCGTGTAAAAAGCACCGGCGCTCATGACCCGCGCATGAGTCTAATGTAACAGGCACCCATGTCATGAGAACGCCCCATGCCATCAGAATGCTGCTAAAAGCAGCTTTGTGTCAGGCTTCCGTGCGCACCTTCTCGCAGTCAGGGCTGTAAATGTCCACTGCATCCGGGGTGGTTACAAATATCTTGGAGCCATCTGGCACTGAGATAAAGCTCTGCACGCCCCCATCAATACTGCATAGATGGTACCATGAAGCCATGGATGGTACCATGAAGCCAAGGATGGTACCTTGAAGCCAGGCATGGCACTTGAGTATGGACAAAACTGACGGCTGAGGAAGCTTGCAGGGCCTGTTGACCAACAAGTGCAACAAACAAAATGGTGGGGTACTGTTCACACACCTTGATGCGGCCTTGTCCACAGGCGACTCCCCTTCCTCACCAAGCACATGCTGGGCTAAGACCCCCGGTAGCCTAGCTAATATACTAGGCATTTCTATTTTAACGTCGTGTGAGATGTCGTGGCAAAACCAAGAGAGCTAAACCCTAATCAAAACAAATTCCTTTACATATCTGGTGATCACCAAGTTAACACGAAGCCACCCAGAAACTCCAATGAAAGATTAAAGAGGAGCAAAGCTAGCAGGAGGTGCTCTCTCCTTTGAGGTGAGACTGCAGCTCTGTGTCCCTCCTGCATGCATCCCCTGATGCATATTTCTCAAATTGTATTGCTGACATGACTTGGATCAAGGGCTGTCTTCAGGGCACTTCAAAAACCTTGCCTCACGACACGAACAAGCATTAGCTTGAACACTTCC